>ERZ857984.480-NODE-480-length-48810-cov-5.790996_pt1 | contig 48810 bp, 49 predicted proteins | sample MGYA00519914_ERZ857984 | MGnify/ENA primary metagenome ERZ857984 (study PRJEB31778, sample SAMEA3449417) | human gut metagenome | biome: human gut; feature: human-associated habitat; material: faeces | place: United Kingdom | collected 2010/2012 ... | reverse complement strand
GGCGGAGGCGGTGGTCATCATGCCCAGCGCCAAAGCAAAGAGCATCATCAATGCAAGCATACCGGAAAGAATCTTTTTCATCGTTTTTTGAATATGTTTAATCTAATCGTTTGAGCCTGTTCAGGGTTCACCCGCGCAAAGTTATAAAATAATTACGATATCGCCCCAAATTACCGGCGTAAATTATTGCGCCGCGACCAATTCGTATATTTGTCGAGATCGACAAGCTCGATTTCGTAATAAAGCGTGGCATTGGGCCGGATCCCGAGCTCTTTGTCCCCCGCAGAGCCATAGGCAACCGCAGAAGGCATCCATGCATTGATCTTCCCGCCCTTGCCGATCAGCTTCACGCTCTCCTTCATCCCTTTGTTCAGGCTGCCGAGCGACGTGCGCAGCGTGTCGCGGCGCTCGTAGGAGGAGTAGACGTCGGCCCCGTCGGCCGTGCGGATGATGTAGCGCAGCGCAACGCTGTCCCGGTCGGAAACCGGAATCTGCTCCTGATCGCCCAGCACCTCCACGGCGTAGGTCACGCCCGACGGCGTGCGGGCATAGCTGCGGTTCGATTTGGCGAAGTCCGCGAGGAACTGCTCCTCGTAGGCACGCGCCTTTTCGGGCAGCACATAGTTCATGTAACGCAGGTAATAGACCTCGGCATCGTCCGCCGAGAGTTTCGCCCCGGCACGGAACACGTCGCGGATACCCTCGCATACGGCATTGACGTTGAGCGTCGAATCCATTTTGAGCAGGTTCATGCCCACGTTCATACCGATGATATAAGCTACCGAATCGGTGTCGGCCTTGAGTTTCACGCCCCCGCCCGACTTCCTGGAGCAGGCTCCGGCCAGCAACGCCATGGCTGTCAGGGCAAAAAATGTTTTACGCATATTATTTATTTCCGTTTCTTCGAAAAAACCAAAATCAGCAGGCTTCCCAGCACGGCCGCGGCCGTCGAGCCCATCAGGATCGCTATCTTGCCCCGGTCGATCAGGTCGGCCATGATCAACGGAATGACTACCTCCATCACCACCTCCAGGGATACAAAAATCGGCGCCTTGATGGATGCGCCCTTAAACTCCCGAATGCTTTTCATCAGGCGTTTTACCATTGCTTACCCTCCTTGTTTTGAAACGGTCCGCAAGCGCCGCTACTCCAGATTTCGGAACATGCGGTCCAGAAAGCCGTAGAGCGTCTGTACCTCGTCGGGCGAAAAACCCCGCAACAGCCGAGTGTCTATGGTCATGCCGGTTTGGCACATCTCCTGCACCAGCCTGCGGGAACGCTCCGTCAGCACCAGCTTTTTCAGCCGGGCATCCTGAGGCACGCTTTGCCGTTCCACCAGTCCCTTTTGCTCCATCAGCCGCAGGACGCGCGACGCGGTGGATCGGGTGATGCCGAACTCGCTTTCCAGATCCTTCTGATAGATGTCCCGGTCCGTATGCTCGCTCAAAAAGCGGATGATGCGGCCGTTGGTACCGCTGACCGCCTCCATTTCGTGCTGCGTGGCAGTGTGCTGCACACAGCGTCGAATGCGGTTGTCCAGACGGTGAATGTCAATTCCGATCTTTCGTTGCATTGGCACCTCCAGAGTTGCAGAATGTTTTATATGCAACAGTTGTGCATCGAACATTATATGCGGAAAAATTTTTTTGTCAACCGAAACCCAAAAATTTTTTCAGATAGCGCATATCCAGCGCATGATAGCTGGCAAAGCTGGAAAGAATGGGAGTATTTGCGGGTGTGGCTCCGATATCTGACAGGAGGGACAAATGTGGGGGTAAAGCCGTTTACAAGTGTAAAACATCTGTGACTGGATATATCGGATTTATGCCGAAACTGCGCGCTTCTTCCTAAAAAGCGTAATGCTTTTCTTAGAAACAGGCCGTTGACTTGCAAGGATGCCTCCCCTTATGATGATACTACAATATGTTGGGGGTGAATGAAATGGGAAAACGCAAGAGCGACTACATCTTTGCCCCCGAAAAGCAGAAAACCGGCAGGGGGGGCTGCCTGCTTACGATGCTGGGCATGTTGCTGGCCGTGATACTGGCTGCGTTGCTGCTCAATCAGGCGGTCAACAGCCATGTGGCGCTGCTGGAGGAGCGCGTGTCCGTCATGGGCATGGACAAGATCTTTGAAGGCTTTACGGTGCTTCACATCAGCGACCTGCATGCCGGGCCGGTCGGCAGCGACATGGAACTGTGGCAATCCCTGCTGAAGGGCAAGGCCTTTCAGGCCGTGGTGATGACCGGCGACATGGTGGGCAGCGACGGCAATTATGAGCCCATGCTCACGCTGATCCATACCCTGAAGCAGCTCAAGCCTGAAGCGCCGGTGTATTTCGTGGCGGGCGACGACGACCCCGAGCCGGTGATCTCCACGCCGAGGGGCACGCCGGAGGTGCTCGCCGACTGGGTGCTTGCCGCGCAGCAGGAGGGCGCCATCTACCTGGACGCACCCGTACGGCAGGAGGTAGGCAAGCGCGGCATATGGTTTGTGCCGGAATATCTCTATGATGTGGACGCCGCGGGCATGGTCAAGAGCCTGACCAAGCAGAAGGAAGATATGGAGGCGCTGGGCCAGCAGTACGAAGCGGAGGGCGGCGCCAGCTACCGCGCGCTGTGTTACCGCCTGGATGCCATGGAACGCGCCGTGGCTGCGCAGCAGGAAATGCTCTCTACCGATCTGCAAATCGCCGTAACCCATGTGCCGCTGATTCAGGACTATATCCGCACCAGCCTGGAATGGGCGGATGAGGAGAAGGTATTCAGCTTCCGCACCATCAACCTGCTTCTGGCGGGGCATTACTGCGGCGGTCAGTGGCGCGTGCCGGGCATGGGGGCGCTGTATGTGCCGGACATAGGCTGGCTTCCCCCGGATGACGGGCTGATGGGCATGCAGCGCGTCAACAGCATCAACCAGTATATTTCGGGCGGTCTGGGAGCGAGCGAGGCCCACCCTCTCAAGGGACGGCTGTTCAACAGTCCCAGCATAACGCTGCTCAAGTTTACCGCCACCATTCAGTGAGGAAGCCGCCATGGATATCGCGCTTGCTTTCACCGAAGCCGGCAGCGGCACACCGCTGATCCTCCTGCACGGGAACGGGGAGGACGGCACCTACTTTGCCCCGCACATCGCCGCGCTGGCCCGGCATTTCCGGGTGATCGCGCTGGATACGAGAGGGCACGGCAAATCGCCGCGGGGAAGCGCCCCGTTCACCATCGGCCAGTTCGCGCGGGATCTGCGGGATTTCATGGACGCGCAAGGCATCGAAAAGGCCAGCCTGCTGGGCTTTTCGGACGGCGGGAACATCGCGCTCACCTTCGCGCTTGCCTATCCGGACAGGGTGGACCGGCTGATTCTCAATGGCGCCAACCTGGACCCCTCGGGTGTAAAGCCCTCGGTCCAGATTCCCCTCGTGCTGGACTACTGCCTGGCCTCAGTGCTGGCGCGGGTCAGCCCGCGAGCCGGGCGCAAGGCGGAGCTGCTTGGCCTGATGGTGCGGGAGCCTCATATCCCGCCCTCAGCGCTTGGCCACATCGCTGCGCCCGCGCTGGTGATCGCCGGAACCCATGACATGATTCGAGAGAAGCACACCCGCCTGATCGCGCGGAGCCTGCCCAACTCGCAGCTTGAGATCCTCCCCGGCGACCACTTTATCGCCCGGACCAATCCGGAGGGGTTCCGCCGGGCGGTGGAAGCGTTTTTGCTGACATAATGCCACGGGCGATTGAAAAGCGTGATTGGGAAAAGGACGCAGAGGGTTGTCCTCCGAATCTCCCAGAGGTTTTTTGATTGGTTTGGGCACAGGCGAAGATCGCCTGTGCTTTTTTGGGCTGCTTGAAAAAATGCGCTTGTCTGCATAAGTAGACCAAATTCGTCAAAGGATATCTGTGACAATACACGAATCCTACACGCGAAACGACCGGAACGGAGGATGAGTCATGCTTGGAGCAAAGCCGCTCGGAAGCGCCGTCACGGTGGTCATCGCGGGTGAGCTGGACCATTTTGCAGCCCCGCAGATTCGCCGCAGGCTGGACGAGCTTTTGGAGGACCAGACCATCACACACCTGGTGCTGGACCTGGAGAACCTGACTTTCATGGATTCCTCGGGGATCGGGATGCTGCTGGGGCGGCTGCGCGCGCTGCAGGCGCGTGGCGGAAGCCTGAGCGTAATGCACATGCAGCCGCCGGTGGAAAAGCTGTTCCGCCTTTCAGGGCTGGACCGCGTGATCGGCGTGGAGGATGACATCAGGGGAGGTCGGCTGTGATGCAGAATCAAATGGAACTTACCTTTTCCGCGCTGCCGCAGAACGAGGCGTTCGCGCGGGTGGCCATCGCGGCCTTTGCCGTGCAGCTCAATCCCACGCTGCCGGAGATGGCCGATATCAAAACCGCGGTAAGCGAGGCGGTGACCAACGCCATCGTGCACGGGTACCGGGGCCGGGAGGACGGACTGGTGCGCATGAGCGCGGAATACGGCGACCGGCGGCTTTTGACCGTGGTCATCCGCGACGAGGGCTGCGGCATCGCGGATGTGGAAAAGGCCATGCAGCCCTTCTATTCCACCGGTGACGGTGCGGAGCGCAGCGGCATGGGCTTTTGCGTGATGCAGACCTTCATGGACGCGGTCGAGGTGGATAGCGCCGTGGACAGGGGGACGACCGTCACCATGCGCAAATACATCACCGGCGAGGTAGGGTTGCACCGTGAGCGAATGCTTGACGAGATCGGCTGACCGGCCGGAGCGCGCGCACTACGGACTGGCGGTATATTGCGCCAAGCGCTTTTTCGGGAGAGGGGTGCCTCGCGAGGAGCTCATCGGAGAGGCCGAGGCGGCGCTGCTGTGGGCCGCCGCCCGCTTCGATGCCCGCCGGGGCGTGCGCTTTTCCACCTATGCCATTCCCTTTGTGCTGGGTGCGCTGCGCGAGCTATGCCGCCGTGCGGGCCCCATGCACGTGCCCCGCGCCGAGGCGCGCATCCTCACCGCGGTGGAAAGCGCCCGGGGGAAGCTCAACGCCCGCGAAGGCCGCGAGCCCACCGTGCGGGAGCTGGCGCAGGCCGTGGGCGTGGAGCCCGGCCTGCTGGGCGAGATGCTGGCCGCGCGCGACCGCATGCGCCGCGCAGACGGTGCGTTGGACGTACAGACGGCCTCCGCTCCCGGCGAAGGCTTTGAGGATTGGGTGCTGCTGAAGGATACGCTTACCCGCCTGCCAAGCCCCTATGCGCAGGTGCTCTGGTTGCGCTTTGGACAAGGCTGGTCCCAGGCCCGGCTGGCCGAGCGCTTCGGCGTGGGACAGCCGCAGATTTCGCGCTGGGAACGCAAGGGAAAGGAACTGCTCAGACAGGCGCTGGATTTCGACCCGTCCTGTTAGAACATGCGATCCTCCTCAAATCCCTGATTTAACGACGCGCCGCCCCGTCCTGCAGCGGACCGGGGCGGCGCTCTGTCTGCAAAAAGCGCCTCATTAAGCCGCTGCGACGCTTAAGCAATGCCAAAAGCAGCGGGTTCCTGTGACATCAAACGGGGCGGCCCATGGATCACTTTCCAGCTACCGGGACTTATGCCGTCGTTTGTGCCTTTTCTCCTCTGCCTTCCAGCTTTCCGATCAGAAATGAGGAAATCGTCACGGTAACCAGCGAACACGCGATCTTGACCGGCGGGATATAGCTGAGGGATAAAAGCAGCACCGTCAAATCCGTTGCCAGATAGGCCATGGGAAGCCTCCATCCCAGCTTTTTGGAGATGACCAGCGCCAGCGCATCGTCTCCGCCTGCCGCGCCGCCCGCGCGCACCACCAGTCCCACGCCCACGCCCACAAAGACGCCACCCACTGCCGCGGCCACCAGCGGCATCCCGCCCAAATTGGGCAGAACAGGGCCGACATGCTCGTTGAGCGCGTAGAACAGGGCAAAACAGCCGGTGGCTGCCAACGCGTGGGGCAAAAAGGCTTTGCCCAGATAGCGAAGGCCCAGCGCGTAACAGATCCCATCCAGGACCACTTCCGATATGGCGGGCGATACGCCCAGCCAGTGCTCCAACAGCAGCGTCATGCCCAGCACGCCGCCCTCTGTGATATGACTCTGGCTATGCACGTTGTACAGCCCGAAGGCCAGTATGGCCGCTCCCAGCACCAGCATGGCATACCGGGACGCCTCCTGACGGATTTTCATGCTCTCCTTCCTTTCCACAAGGTTGTTTTTATTGACAGAAATCATCATAAAGGATATAGTAACAATACTGTCAACCCCCTCTTGCAGGAAAGGAGACCCACCTTGAAACCCCGCTTCTCCACAGGCGAACTGGCTCGTCTCAATGGCATAACCAAGCAGACCCTGATCTTTTATGATCGGGCCGGCGTGTTTTCTCCCAATGAGAAGGACCCCCATAACGGCTACCGCTACTATGGCGCGGATCAGCTGGAAATGCTGGACCATATTTTGATCCTCAAGGACATGGGGCTGAGTCTTCAGGAAATCCGTGCGTTTCTATCGCTGCCGGGCCCGTCCGACGCGCTGGACGTCCTGCGCCGCCAGCGGGAAGAGCTCGTCGCGCGTCAGCGCCGTCTGTCCGCCGCGCTTACCCGTTTGAATGTCAAAATTGACGAACTGGAAAAACGCTCCTTGGAAGCGCCGGGCGAGGTGCGGTTTGAAACCCTGCCCGAAGGCTGGATTGCGGCACATCCCGTTGCGCCGCCGGGGGGAACGCTGGAAACGGACATCGCCCTCAAGACGCTTCTGCGCCTGGCGCACGACCGTCAGCTGCCCTACCTGTATCAGATGGGCACGCGCGTGAGCCGTAAGGCCATGGCCGCGGAACGCTTCACCGAGGTGTGCGAGGTATTCTTTCCCCTGCACCGGGCCGTCCGGGCGCGCCCATGCCGTCTGCGGCCGGCGGGACTGTACGCGCGATGCCTGCACTCAGGTCCCTACAGCCAGACCGGCACCACCTATCGCCGCATGCTGCATGCCATCGCGCAGCGGGGCCTTCATCCGCTGGATGCCTCCTATGAAACCTGTGTGCTGGACAGCATGACCGCCCGCAGCGACAGCGAATACCTGACCCGTATCGACATTCCCGTTGGAGCGCCTGCGGCCTGTCCTGACTGAGCCCATCCGGCCGGGAGGCGGCGCGCAGGAGGCCCTGTGGAATGCATGCCGCTCCGCCTCCTGCTCAGCCGCCCGGATACCTGAATAGCGCCGGTATTTCCTTTGTTTTGTGCTGCTTTCTGTCAATCGCCCCTTTGACGAATGTTCCATAACGTGTTATGCTGATACCAGCTTTCATTGCCGCACAAAAAAGGAGGTTGTTCCATGCCGGTTTTCGAAAATGCCCGTTTTATCACCTGTGAGGCCGAGGGTGAGGTCTTTTCCAAAATGGCTGCGGGAGCAGACGGCCGCATCCTGTGGCTGGGGGACGATTTGCCCGCTGAATACGCCTCCATGCCGCGCATCGACCTGGGCGGCGCGGTGGCGGTCCCGGCCTTTGGCGATACGCACATGCACTTTGAGAGCTTCTCCACATTTGAGAACACCTTCAACATCTCCGATGCGCACAGCTTCGACGAGGCGGCCGCCATCGTCCGCACCTACGCCGAAGCGCACCCGAGGGAAAAGCTGCTCATCGGCTTCGGCGCATGCGGCCATCTGGTGCGGGAGGGCCGTCTGCCCAACCGCGAGGACCTGGACCGCTGGGCGGCGCGGCCGCTCATCATCGTCAAATATGACGGGCATGCGGCGGTGTGCAACTCCGCCATGATGTCCTTTTTCAGTTCCAAGGTGACGGATGACCCCGGCTTTCATGCGGACGGCTGGCTGTACCAGAGCGCCTTTTACAACGGCGTGAACGAGGTTACGGCCAAGCTCAGCCCCCTGAGCATCGTCGGCGGCCTGAGCAAGGGCGCCGCTGCGCTGACCGCCGCAGGCATCGGCCTGGTACACGCCGTCGAAGGCGTGGGCTATCCGCGCGACATGGACGTGGACATGCTGCGCATGCTGGAGGGCGGCCTGCCGCAGACCTTCCGCATCTTCTTTCAGACCATGGATGTTTCCAAGGTGCTGAAACGCCGGATGAAGCGCATCGGCGGCTGTTTTGAGCTGGCGCTGGACGGCTGCTTCGGCTCTGAGGATGCGGCACTGCTTGCGCCTTATACCAACAACCCGGATAACCGCGGCGTGCTCAACTACACCCAGGAGCAGGTCAACGCCTTTGCCATCGCCGCCAACCGTGCGGGCCTGCAGATCACCATGCACGCCATCGGCGACGCGGCGGTGGAGCAGTGCATCACCGCCTATGCGGCGGCGCTGGCCGACCTTCCCCGCCCGGACCACCGGCACATCATGATTCACTGCTGCATGGTATCGCCTTCGCAGCTGGACCGCATCGCGGCGCTGGGGCTGTGCCTGGCGGTGCAGGCCCCCTTTATCGACTGGGCGCAGGAGCCGGACCGCTACCTGCGCGAAATTCTGGGCGACCGCGCCGACGGGCTCAACCCGCTCAGGTCCATGTGGGACCGGGGCATCGTCATCGCCGACGGGTCGGACGCACCCTGCACCCGTCCCGATCCCATCCGGGGCATGCACCTGGCAGTCAATCACCCCAACCCCGCCCAGCGGCTCACGCCCTATGAGGCCCTGCTCATGCGCACGCGCAATGCCGCCTGGCTGGGTTTTGACGAACGGGACCGCGGCACGCTCGCGCCCGGCAAGCGCGCGGACTTTACCCTGCTGGACGCGGACCCGCTCACCATCCCGCCCCAGAGCATCGGCGATATCCGCGTGACGGGCCTGTACCTGCGCGCGCGCCGCATACCCCCGCAGGCCGGAGGCGTGGCCCACGTGATCCTCAGGGCGCTGGCAGGCGGCAAGTCCCGCAAGTAAGCCGTTCCATTTTGCTCAAAGGAGGACGATTCCCATGAACCATACCGTCATCCCCGCCGGTTATGAACCGACCCTGTCCCTGTACGAAACGCAGGCGGCCATCAGCCTGATCAAGCGCACCTTTCAGGACCATCTGGCCCAGACCCTGAACCTCAAGCGCGTGTCCGCACCGCTGTTTGTAGACCCGGCCTCCGGCCTCAACGATGACCTCAACGGCGTGGAGCGGCCGGTATCCTTCGATATTCCCGCGGCGGGCATGGAAGCGCAGGTGGTGCATTCGCTGGCCAAATGGAAGCGCATGGCCCTCTATCGCTACGATTTTCATACCGGCAAGGGGATCTACGCCGACATGAACGCCATCCGGCGCGACGAGGAGCTGGATAACCTGCACTCCATCTACGTGGACCAGTGGGACTGGGAACGCGTCATCACCCGGGAGATGCGCACCCTGCGCTTTTTGCAGGATACGGTGCGCGACATCGTGCGCTGCATCAGCGATACGTCGCTGCTGGTCAACGGCCGCTACCCGCGCCTGCGCACCCAGCTCTCCGACGAGGTGACCTTCCTCTCCGCCCAGGAGCTGCTGGACCTCTATCCGGATCTTCCTGCCAAGGAGCGGGAAAACGCCTTTGTCCGGGAACACCCGATCACGTTTCTGATGGGCATCGGCCATAAGCTGTCCAACGGACAGCCGCATGACGGCCGCGCGCCCGACTACGACGACTGGAACCTCAACGGCGATCTGCTCTACTACAGCCCGCTGCTGGACCAGGCCATTGAGCTCAGTTCCATGGGTATCCGCGTCGACAGCGAATCGCTGGACCGCCAGCTGACGCTGGCCGGCTGCAATGCGCGGCGGTCGCTGCCCTTCCACCGCATGCTGCTGGACGGTGAGCTGCCCCTGACCATCGGCGGGGGCATTGGCCAGAGCCGCATGTGTATGCTCTTGCTTGGCAAGGCGCACATCGGCGAGGTCCAGTCCTCCATCTGGGATGCGGCCACACGCAGCCGCTGCCATGAGGCGGGGGTTACGCTGCTGTAGCGCATCTGCCCGCGCAAAGGGGGATTTCGCGTGGAAAGCATACGATACGATGCCAAACAGCCCGTGTTCAGCCACCAGGGCGTATGGCTGATGTACTGTGCCATTTCCCGCTATGACAGCTCGTGGAGCTCGGTTTTGCACAGCCATGCCCATGCCGAGCTGTTCTATGTCACGCGCGGACGGGGCATGCTGCAAATCGTGGACACCACCTTGCCCCTGCAGCCGGGAGACTGCTTTTTAATCAACCCCTACGTGATGCATACGGAGTTTTCCTCGCCGCAGGAGCCGCTGGAATATATCGTCATTGGGCTCAATCGCGTGGTGTTTCACGGGCCCGACGGAGGGCATCCCCGCTATGTACTGCTGGATGACCGGGCCAACCAGCGCGTGCTGCTGCCCTATTTCCAGGATATTCTGCGCGAGCTCAGCAGCGAGCAGCCGGACTATCTGGAGGTATGCGCGGGCATTCTGGACGTGCTGCTGCTCAAGCTGAGCCGCCGCACATGCATGGATGTGTCCCGCGAGGACATGGCCCGGATTTCCAGCGGATGCGCTGAGGCCAAGCGCCTGATTGACGAGCACTTCCAGGAAGAAATCACCCTGGACTGGCTGGCGCAGCAGTCGGGAATCAGCAAGTACTATCTGTCGCGCACGTTCCACACCTATTTCAGCATTTCCCCCATGCAGTACCTGTGCCAGCGGCGCATTCATGAGGCGCGTCACCTGCTCACCACCACCGATCACAGCCAGGATGCCATCGCCATCCTGTGCGGCTTTTCCTCACCCAGCTACTTTTCGCAGGCTTTCAAACGCGTAGCGGGGCTCAATCCCAGCGAATACCGCCGGCAGCAGCGGATGCGCTGAAGGCGCCGGGTGCGGAGTGCCCCCTCGAATGTTCTTACCGCATGACCCCTGTATCAAAATCATATATGGGAGGAAGCTATGAGAAATCGACTGGAGATTTTTGCTCTTTGCGCTGTTTTGCTGCTGTTGCCGGTGTTTCTGGAAGCAAATGCGCAAGCCATGGAAGGAAGCACACCTGTATATTATAATCCTGATGGCGGCACGTACTACCATCTGGATCCGGATTGTGCCAGCGTGGCAAAAGAATGGCGCGACAGATTTGATGAATTTCCTTATGACAGCCTGTTCAAAAGCCACTGGTATCTCCTTCCCTGTTCAGCATGCGTTGATGTTGCCACGCAGTTTCTGTGGGAGGGCGAAAAGGAATTTCGGGACGCCGTGCCCGTACTCGAGCAGCAGTTCAAAGAGCTGGGTATTTCCCATCTTCAACCCTGCGCATGGCGCATAACGCCCGAAAAGGATGAAATCGCCGTCATTTTCTTTGAGGAACGCGTCTATGAATTTTTGCTTGTCCTTTCGGACGGCGAATGGGTACCGAAAGAGGCTTGAGTCCAAGCTGAATAAAGCGAAAAGGGAGGCCCTTTTCCCGTGATGCGGGAAGGGCCTCCTTTTTTGCATTTCAGCAATCCCGTGATGGGTCTTATTCCATATCGAACCACTCAATCCCGCCCGGGGTCAGCGCCAGCGGGAAGGAGGAGCCGTCGCCGCGGTACACGGTGGTGGACTGGGCCTCGGCGGAATTGTTGACCACGCAGTACTTGCGGCTGCCCTCGTAGGCATGCACATCCACGGCGGGGTTTTCGCTGAACCAGCGGCGCAGCTCCTCCTCGGCATGGGATGCCCACATTACCGCGCGGTGCAGCAGGCGCGCGTTGTGCGGGCTGTAAGGCAAGCCGCTCACGTAAACCGCGCGGCCCCGGCCCGCGTCGTTGACACTCAGCTGCACATCGCCGTCACGCTTGATGAGTACCTGCGTACCCTCCAGCGCATACACACCCTTCTTGCCCTCGCCGAAGTTGACGGGCTCGCTGGCATCCTCCAACAGGAAGTGATCGGGGTGCTCCTGCTGGTTGAACTTGCCATACCCCAAAGTGAAACCCGTTTCCTTTTCCACCCCCAGCACAGAGGCCAGCTGGAAATAATGGCCCTGATACTGATGTCCGCTGGGCTCGCCCACACCGATGAATCCGCCTCCCTGCAACACAAATCCGCGAATGGCGGAAGCGACCTGTGCGTTTTCCCACCAGCGGCCGCCGGTATGGGCGGTATCACCGTCGCCCACGCAGATGAGCACATCCAGGCTCTTGAGGAGATCGGGCTGCTTCCCGATATCCTCAAAACTGATAAAGGACACGTCAAACGGCGCACCGCTGAGCGCCTCAATCACGCCGGCGTAGCTGTAGTTTTCCTTTTGGTACAGGGCATGGTGCACCATGTGGCAGCCCCAGGAGCGCGCCTTGCCCCAGCAGTTGAGCACGGCCACACGCTTCAGACACACGGGCCGGCCGCCCTGGATGTTTTGGTAGAGCTGACGGAACTCGTTGCACACGCTCTCCACATAATCAAGGAACTCCGGAAACTGGCACGCCAGCTTCAGATAGCCGCCGTAGCCGATGCGGTCGATGGGCTTGCGCAGGATGGCGCGGCGGGCGGTGAGCCAGTTGTCTCGCGCCTCGCCTACGGGGTCGCCGCCCTCGTGGAAGGTATCGGGGAAGAAGTAGGGCAAAAAGCGGCCCTCGGTGTATTTGACGCCAGGGATGTCACTGATGAGACGCAGCGTGCTGCCGTTTCCGACGCTTCCCACCACCGCGTCCAGCCCGATGCCGGCAAACTCCGGCATATACGGTTCCGTGCCGATCCAGTGGTCGCCCAGGAACATCATGGCTTCGCGTCCGTACTCGTGGGTGATATCCACGAACTCCCTGGCCAATGCTGCGACCTCGCGCCGCTGGAACGCCTGGAAGTCCAGGTATTCCCTGCTGGGCACGCGGTACTGGTTGTTGTAGTAGCCCTGATCGACGATATACTCAGGCCGGAAGGGATAGCCCACTTCCTTTTCAAACCGCTCCAGAATGTAGGGGGACACCGAGGCCGAATAGCCGTACCAGTCCACATACTTCTGCCGCTTAAGCTCGTCAAAGACCAAGGTAAATTGATGGAAGAACGTGGTGTAGCGCACCACATTCACATAAGGATGGCTTTCCAGAAAGGCGCGCAGGCGCTTGAGGCTGAACGCATGCGTCTTGGGCTGGCGCACATCGAAGGTGATCTGGTGCTCAAAGTCCTTCCACCCGTTGACGATGGCATTGTACATGTGCACCGGGTCCCAGATGAGGTAGCACAGAAAGCTGACCGTGTACTCATGGTAGGGTTTGGCATCATGGATGGTCACTGCGCCGTCGGCATAGGACCATTGCGTCGTGTCCACGACCGTTCCCTCGGTGCGGTCCATCACCTCCCACCAGCGGTGGATGTCATCACGGGTGTTGACCTGCATCAGCTCCGGCGACACGCCCTGCATCAGCGGGATGCGCAATTGAGGGCTCTCTGCGGTGGTGAAGCCCGTCATGATGTAGCACTGCTGCACTTCATCCGGATTCTGACGGGCCCAGTCATTATCCTTGCGGGTGGTGTAATAGGTGGCATATACCTTTGCTCCGGTGGAGCGAAGCGCCTCGGGGAAGTCCGTTCCGTCGCAGTCGCGCAGGGCGTCCGCGCCCCAGCGTTCCATCAGCTTAAGGGTATCGCTCACCACGTCCACATCCGTGGGAATGGTTACCCGGCCCGTCAAGCGGTTGTCCTTATCCATTCAGGTCACCTCAACGATTTCTTCGGTTGTAATCCCAGATGATGACGAGCATACCCACAAGCCCCGCGGCCATCTCGCCCAGATTGGCATAGGAAACGCTCCGCTGTCCGTGCATCACCAGTCCGCAGAAAAACAGGAACAGGATCACGCGCACCGCGGTAAGAATCCGCTGCTTCGTGTATTCCATCGCTCACTCATCCTTTCAGGCCGCCCAGGGTCATGCCCTGCGTCAGCTTTTTCTGCACGCAGATATAGAGGATCAGCGTGGGCAGCATCACCAGCACCAGGCCGGCGTACATCTGTCCGTACTGGGCCGCCGCGTTCTGTGCTTTCATCAGGTTCATCAGTCCCACCGGCAGGGTCTTGGGCCCCTTGGGGTCGGTCAGCAGCGTCATGGCAATGATGTATTCGTTCCAGAAGGAGAGGAAGTTAAAGAGGATCACGGTCACGATGCTGGGCTTTGCCATGGGGAAGATCACCTTCACCATGGTGCGCGTATAGGAAGCGCCGTCGATATAGGCGGCTTCCTCATAGGCTTTGGGCAACGTAGCGAAGTAGCCGGACAACAGGTAAATCGTGAAGGGCAAGGCTGTGGACGCATACACCACCGCCAGCATCACGATGTTATTGAGGAAAAATCCGTCGATTCCGATGCCCCGCAGCGCCTTGTCCGCATCCACAAACATCAGAAAGATGGGCACGACGATGTAGTTGACGTTGATGAACAATCCGCCCATGAACAGGGTGTTGAGCAGCTTGACGCCCCGAAAGCGGAAACGGCTGAGCACATAGGCGGCGGGCAGCGCCACCACCAGCAGCAGCGCCAGCGCGATGGCCGTGGTCAGCACGGAGTTGAGCATGAATTCCCCCATCCGGGCCGTGGTCCAGGCATCCACGAAATTCTGCCAGTACACGCCCAGAGGGAGCGCCCAGGGGCTGCCGTAGAACTCGGCATTCTGCTTGATGGAAGCCATGAACACCCAGGCCACGGGCACCAGAATGCAGATGGCCAGCACGGCCAGCACCACGTAGATGAAAATGTGATAGAGCTGTTCGCCGGTGAAGCGAGGCTTGCGCTTTTCTTGCATGTTGCCGCCTCCTTAGTATTCCAGCACATCGCGCCTGGTGATGGCGTTGATGATGGCGCTGAGCGCGAAGGAAAACGCGAACACCACCACGCCGATTGCCATGCCGTAGCCGTAGGAGGAGTTGGTGTACGCCTGCTTGTACATGTAGCTGAGAAATACCTCGGTGCTTCCGTCCGGGCCGCCGGAGGTCATGGCCTTGACGAACATGAAACTCATGTTGATGGTGGAAATGATAAAGAAGGTAAGGGTGGTGCGCAGGTTGGTCCAGATCAGTGGCAGGGTGATGTGGAAGAACTGGTGGATGCGACCTGCTCCCTCCAGATTGGCCGATTCATACAGCGATTCCGGGATGGAGGCCATGGAAGCCATATACATGACCATGTAGTAGCCGATGGCCTGCCAGATCATGGCGCCGGCCAGGCTGTAAATCACGATGCTCTGATCGCCCAGCCAGTAGACGGGTTCCGCATCCGCCCCGCGAAACAGCGCCAGAATGGAATTGAGCATACCGTTGTTGGCGTCATAAATGGCGGAGAATATGGCGCTGATGATGACGATGGAGAGAATGTTGGGAATATAGAACACCACGCGAAAGAAGTTTTGCCCCTTGATCTTTTCGCGGGACAGAATGGCTGCAAAAATGATGGCCAGCGACATGGTGATCACACTGACAACCACGATCAAAAGCAGCGTATTTTCCACGGATTGCAGGAACTTCATATCCCGGAAGAGTTTGGTGAAGTTTTCAAAGCCTACAAACGTGCGCCTGGACGAAAAGCCGCCCCATTTGTACAGGGACATGCGAAAGATATTGAAGGTAGGCAGAATCATGAAGACAAAGAACAGAAGCACCGCCGGCAGCACGCACATCGCGATGAACCTGCCTCTCCCCTTTTGCTTATCCAAAGCGTTTCCTCCTCTCAAGGGCCTGACCGATGAGAAAGGCCGCGGCGAGCAGCTTCCTGCTTGCCGCGGCCAACGGATGGCGGACCTTACTTGAGCGCCTGGCGCAGCAGATCGCTGTCGGTCTTGATCTGCTCAATCCACTGCTCCTCGGTCTTGTCGCCGCTGACCAGAGAGTTGATCGTGCCAAACACCGTATCGGCAAAGTTCACACCCTCGACGGGATCGGTGGCGGCAAAGCTGCCCAGAGCGGCCTTTGCGCCGTTGTCATAGATGGAGTAGTAGATCTTGTTGTCGCCTTCCAGCTTATCGGCAAAGCCGACGATGGGCTGGATGGCGCCAACCTTGGCGAAGATTTCGGCGGCCACGTCGGAGTACATGAAAGCCACAAACTGCTTGGCGGCATCCTTGTTGACGGCCTCGGAGGGAATCCAGAGCTGCTCGAAGTAGGTGTAGCTGTAGCGGTCTCCGCCTTCGGTCACGGCGGGCAGAGCGGTGAATCCCCACTTGAAGCCCTCCGCGCGGGGCGCGTCAGCCATTTCGCCGATCACCCAGTTGCCGTTGGGCATAAAGAGCGCCTTGTTGTCCAGAATCAGCTGCTGGTTCTTGGTGAAGTTATCGTTGTTCGCATTGGAGGGAACGGACTTCTCGGTGTAGGAGGCCAGCTTGGCGATAATGTCCAGCGCGGTCTTGGCCTCCTCGGTATCCCAGATGCCCTCGGCGTAGCTGGTGGCCTGGTTGAAGAACTCAGCGCCGCCGCACTCATAGAGCAGGGCGTAGAACAGCGAGTCAAAGTAACCGGTGGTAGGATAGGCAAACAGCGCGATGCCCTCGGCAGCGGCGGTGTCGCCCAGCGCCCACATCTCATCCCAGGTTTCGGGCACTTCCCAGCCTTTTTCCTCAAACAGGCCGGCATTGTAGAACAGGCCGCAGGGGCTGTAGAACATGGGGGCCAGATAGGTTTTGCCGTCGCCGTAGGGGTTGGTCAGGGAGCTCTCGGTGAAGCCGGGCACGATCTTCTCGCTTACCAGCTTGTCTTCGCCGGGCACGGTCATGCTCAGCACGTCGGTGATGTCCTCCAGCATGTTTTCCTTGATGAGGGTTTCGGTCAGCGCGGCGGGACGGCCGGTGGCCAGATGCACCACATCCGGGAAATCGCCGGCCTTCATGGGCGCGGAGATCACGTCTTCCAGGTTCTTGTCGGTCACAAGATCGACCTGAATGCCGGTCAGTTCGGTAAACGCGGCGGTAACCTCCTGCCAGATCTCCGAACCATACGCGGTTTCAATCGCGGCCACGCTCAGGGTGGTACCTTCGGCCATGGCAGGGATGCTCAGGCCGAGCGCCAGGATCAGCGCAAGGAACAGGCTGACAAGTTTCTTCATGAACAAACGCCTCCTTCGTTGCATAGAACAGTCAAGTTGCACAAGAGCATGCGCCCTTTTCATGGCAATATTGTAGCACACGGTCCAAAGAGGAGCCATTCAATTCATTGCTGTATATTTTAGTTTTTTTGCGTTCGGACTGCCATCGCCGGCCGGTGGTTCCAGCACGCAAAATGCCCCTTCCCTCCATCATGGGAAGAGGCATTCAAAAAAAGCGGAGCTTCCAACGCTCCGCGAAAAAATCGGAAGACGGCCCCCTCACTCCACGACCGTCACGATCTGTGCCTCCCGGAAGCGCCTGCGAAAGCCGTAGGCCTCCAGCTCCGCGTCCGTATAAAACGCGCCGGCTGCATGCCAGCCAAAGCCGAAAGAATCACAGCCCAGCGCCTGCAGCTTCTCCAGAACGGCCTGCACCTCGTCCCGGCTCTCGGCCAGGGCGCCGTCTTTCGGCAAAAACAGCTGAAGCTGAAGTTGCTCGCCGTCGATGGCCACGGCACGCCGCCCCTCAATCATGGCCAGCGTGGCGATCTGCGTCTCCCGCGCGGTCAGAATACCGCTGACGCGCCCCTCGCTCACGGCGGCGCTGCCCAGATATTCCACGGGGTTGACGCTGGTCTGGGGCAGCAGGCCTGCCAGAATGTCCTCCGGCAGCATCGCGCCGGACCAGGGCTCGCCTCCGGCAAAGGCGGCGGTGTCCGTTCCCGAGCCGCCTCCGCCGCTCTGGCCCGAGCCGCCCTGCTGGCCACCGGATGCCTCTCCCTGGCTCTTATCCTGCTCAGGCACCAGATTCTGGTTTATCGCACAGATGCACACAAGCGGGTCTGCCTTCCCGTCGCCAAGCTCCTGTACGCAGGAGGAAAGGCTGCTGTAGGGCAGCATGCGCTCCTGACGAAGCTGTTCAAACAGCAGGTTGAGATGCGTGCTCAGCCGCATGCCCAGATCCGGCTTCTGCGCGGCCATCACCTCGGCCGCATTGCCCAGCGCCACCATCACATAGGCGTCAGGCCGCATGCTGGGCATTTCAAACAGCGTGCGCAGCAGCGGGCGCAGGTGGGTGGTGGAGGCCAGATCATAGCTGAGCAGACACAGGCGCACCTGGGAAAAATTGAAAGGATAGGGTGTGGAGGCGGACAGCACGCGCATCGCGTCGGCGAAGCTGTCTCCTGTGGCGGTCAGCACATCGTAGGCCGCCGCCCCGCTTTCGGTGCTGCTCTGAGGCGCCTGTACCCCTACCTGGTAGCGTCCCTTTTCATCCAGGTCCACGCTCAGGCAAATGGGGTATACCTCCCGCTCCAGAGAAGCATAGCTGCATGCGCCCAGCAGCGGAGCCGCCGCCAATATCAGGCATAGCAACCACACGCGTTTCATCCGGCATGCACCTTCCTTCCCTTCCGGGCTGACAGCGCCCAGAGCGCTCCGCCCGCCGCGGCGCTCAAGAGCGCGCGCCAGGGCAGCGCCCAGCCCAGCGCGCCGAGCAGATCGTCCGGCCAGACCAGCGCCGCCACCGTGCCTGGCAGCAGAGGAATCAGCGCCGCGATCGAACGGGGTACGCGGGGGGCAGCGCTGCGCAGCAGCTTTTCCCCGCTCACGGCGCTGCCGGTCAAAGCCAATGGCAGCAGCAGCATCCACAGCAAGCCGCTGCACTCATAGAGCAGCGGGCTATGGGAGTGCCGGGCCAATCCCATGAGGCGCTCTCCCACATCCAACGCATCGCCACTGCGCCAGGGCCGGACCATGGCATACCACAGCGCCCAGATCACGCACATCAGCCACGGCAGCGCCGTCCACAGCGCCGCGCGCCCGGCCGTTCGCGCCCCGGCAGGCCGTGCGGTATCGTCCCGCCTGGAATGCAGCGGCAGCACAAACAAAAGCGCAACACCCCAGCCGCTCCCCGCTCCGGCCAGCGCCTCCGCCGCGGTGCGTGCCGGCCCTTGTCCCAGCAGCGGCCACAGGCGCACCGGATGGGCATTGGTATTCAAAAATACCGTCGCCAGCAAAAACAGCCCCGGCAACAGCAGCCGAAACAGGCTTGCGCCGTAGGCTGCCCCGTTTTCTCTGGAGAGCAGCGCCGTCAACCAGCACAGCACCGCCGGAACCAAGGCGCAGGCCCAATACGGGTATTCAGGAATCAACTGGCTGATGTACCCCGCCAGCGTGCGAATCAAAACCGCCGCGTCCAGCACAAGGCAGGGCAGCAGCAGCAGCAGCGTGCATCGCGCTCCCTTCTGTGTGGCGAGAGCGCCTTCGCCCCTGCGCCATAGCGCCCACAGCCCCGCCAGCGGCAAAGCCAGCAACAACGCCGCCTGCCAGGTGGTCTGTACCAGCCGGTCATACGCGTACAGCGTCACCCACAGCATCAGCTGCGCGATAAGGCCAATGGCGCCCAGCATGCGGTAGGCGGCGCATGCCGCAAGGCGCTGCTGGCGGTGCGCCTCCTCACGGTTGGTCACGGTGCTTCGGGTCTGACGGGCTCTTCGGAACCAGCCTGTCATCATGGCTGCCCACGCCCCTTATCCCGGAAACGGCGCATGCGCCCATGCGCGCGCAGCAGGTTGTCCGGTTTGGCCACATAGGAGCGCAGCCGCTGCCGGAACACCGGTCCCCGCACAATCAGATCCGGGTTGTGCAGACGGTCCGGACTGGCGGGCGCAAGATACGGGCGTCCCAGGCTTTCCATGCCGGCCACGCGCATTACCATCAGCAGCAGAAGGAGGCATACGCCAGGGAGCCCCATCAGCCCGCCCGCGATGAGCAGCGCCATCTGCCCCATGCGAAACGCAAAGCTCAGCGAGTAATTGGGCAGCGCATAGCTGCCCAGGCCTGAAAGCGCCACCACGATGATCAACAGCGGACTCACCAGTCCGGCGTCCACAGCCGCGGTTCCCAGAATCAGCGCGCTCACCAGCCCGAAAGAGGACCCCATCAGACCCGGAATGCGCGTACCCGCCTCATTGATGAGGTCAAACACCGTGAGCATGAGCACGGCTTCACCAAAGAGGCTGATGGATACGATGGAGCGGCTCTGGATGATGTTGGTCAGAAGCGACATGGGCAGCGCCAGCGGATGGAAGATCACCATGCTCACGAACACCGCCGGCAACAGCAGCGCCAGCACGGCGCCCACCGCACGCACCACGCGCATGAAGGTGCCGTCCATCCAGCGCATATAGCTGTCGTCAGGCGCATGAAACAGGTGCCAGAAACTCACCGGCATGGCCAAGCAACGCGGGCTGCCGTCGATGAGGATGACCGCCTGTCCCTCCAGAAGAAAGCTCACCGCCCGGTCCGGCCGCTCGGTGGAGACCACCTGCGGCAGGGGTGCGAAGGGATCGTCCTCGATCAGCTGGGACAGTTCCCCCACGGTGAGCACATGATCGATGGCCGAGGCCTCCAGCCGCCGCTGGACCTCATCCACCGTCTCCTGCGGACAGATGCCCTCCAGATAGCACACGGCAGTCTGCGTGGAGATACGCGTGCCTACCTGCCCCAGCTTGCAGATCAGTCTGGGGGTAGGGAGCATGCGGTGCAGCAGCGTCAGGTTGTCGCGCAGCGGTTCGGTGAAGGCTTCATGCGGGCCGATGACCACGTTTTCCGTCTGCGGAATGGAGACGGGACGGCGGATGTACCCGCGCAGGTCCACCAGCACGGCCTCGTCCACGGTATCAATGAGCACAAGCGTCTGCCCGCGCATCAGCTGCTGGACAGCGGCGTAGGGCTGTTTTTCGGTTTTAACCTCCGGCGCCTCAATCAGACGGCGGGTTACGGCCTCCAGCGCCTGCCGCCCGCTCAACTCCTCCTGCGCACGCAGCAGCGGACGCAGCACGCTATCCGACATCCGTTGCCCGGAGGCCATACCCTCCACAAAATACAGCGCGCAGCTGCGCCCCAGCGCCGTGAAGGAGCGGGTGACGATATCATCATTCTGGTCCAAATTCAGGCTTTCCGCCAGCATGTCCTGATTGCGCCTCAGGCTGTGAAAAAAGGTTGACCGCATACTGACCTCCATCGGGGGATAGCGGTAGTATGGGGGAAAATGGCTCGTTTTATGCGATGCGTCAGCGCACCTCAAAGGGATTTTCCACCTGGTGATCAGGGCCGATGACCAGCTCATAGCACAGCGTTAAAATGTTGCGGCCCAGCATGCCCACGCCGTTATGCATGCTTTGGTTTTGGCATCCATTGGTCAGCATGACCACTCCGGTGCGGTCCGACGGGTCAAAATAGGCCGCGCAGAGCATGCCGTTGGCTTTTCCACCATGGCCATAGAGAGTGCGGCCCTCCACCTCGTCGTCGGTTATGATGTTGATAAACAGTCCGTTTCCGCTTTCGCAGGTTACGCTACCGGTATAATTCTGCGGGGTGAGCATCTCCTGCGTCTGACTTTCCTTCAGAATGCGCGCATCGCCGCACACGCCTCCATCGCACAGCACGATCAGGATCTTGCACAGGTCCGGCGCGGAAATCGTCAGCTTGCCCGCTGTGAAGCAATAATCGCGCAGCGTAGGAATCTCCTCCCTCACCTGCTTTGCCAGCCGGCGTCGGGGCATGTAATACAGGTCCGCCACAGGCACATCCGGCGCCAGCCGCGACGCTTGATACGCCGCCGTGATTCCCAGCGGTTCAAACACCTTCTCGCTCATGTAATCATCCAGCGTCCGGCCGGAAAGCGCCTCGATCAGCGAGCCGATCAGGCCGCCGCCGAAATTGGAATACAGCCGCCGGGCGCCCGGGCGTTGCTGCAAAAACACGGCTCGTCCCTCCTGCGTAAAGAGGCTTTTCAGGGGCAGCCCCCTGCCGTCCAGCGCGCGGTTATAATCGGATGCATCCTGCAGGGAGGCGGTGTGGGTCATCAACTGGCGCAGCGTGATGGGCACCTGGGGATAATAGGGATTTCGCACCTCATAGCCCAGCACGTCGCCCAGCTCGTCGTCCAGCGACACGTCCTTTGCGTCCATCAGCTGTAAAAGACCGATGCAGGCCACCATCTTGGAGATGCTGCCCACCTGAAACACCGTATCGGCCGTCACCTCCGGCCCACCGGGCCGGATTTGTCCGTAGGTATAGGTATAGGTCACGCTCCCGTTTTGAAAAACGGCCACGGAAGCGCCCAGCGTGCTGTATTTTTCAAACATGCGGGCCAGCTGCTCCTCCACGGCGCCCTCCGCGCCCGCAGCCGCGCGCGGCAGCGTAAGGCACAGAAGCAGCAGCAGGCATCTCAGCCGTCTGTACAAGGCTCGCACCTCCTCCGGCGATGTTTCCATGCTTTTCTTTATTATAGCCTGCGCGCGTCCGGCAGGCAAGTTTGACAGCGGCGCGCCCGCCCGGATATAATGAAGGCGTTACCACCGTTATGTGAGATCAAAGGAGGACGGCAAGCCGATGCGGATTCGATATGCCGCCGCCTGTCTGGCGGCCTGCGCCGCCCTGTCGCTGGGTGGGGCCCGTGCGGAGTGGTATGTGTTTGAGGCGGACAACCCGCCCGAAGCGCTGCTGGATGCGGCCATGCAGGTCAGCGGCTTCACCGGTGAGGTGACGCTGAGCTTTCTGGGCGACTGCACGCTGGGCGGAGAAAGCAAGGCGGCCAACAGCCGCGGCGGCTTTGTGCAAACCGCGCTGCGTGAGGGATACGACTATCCCTTCCTCAATCTCCAATCCCTGCTGGACGGCGACGACGTCACCGTGGTCAATCTGGAGGGCGTTCTGACCGACCGCACGCTGGATCGGGTGAAAAAGACCTTTAATTTTAAGGGGCCGGCGGATTTTGCCACCATTTTGCCGCTGGGCGGGGTGGAACTGGCGGGACTGAGCAACAACCACACCCTGGACTATGGTGCGGAAGGCTACGCGGATACCCAGGCCGCGCTGGCGGACGCGGGCGTGGCCTATTTTGACGCGGACCATGTAGCGGTGTGGGCGCATGACGGCGTGATGATCGGCTTCACGGGTTCGGCGTTCAGCCTGTCCACCGGCGCGCAGAAAAACCTGCGCGCGCAGATGGACGCCCTGCGCGAGGTGGGCTGCCAGCTGATCGTACACAGCATGCATGCGGGCACCGAATATGAGCGCGAGCCCACCTCCCAGCAGAAAACCGTAGCGGCCCACGCCGTGGACATGGGCGCGGACCTCGTGGTGGGGCACCACCCCCATGTGGTGCAGGGCTACGAGCTGGTAGACGGCGTACCGGTGGTCTACAGCCTGGGAAATGCCGTGTTCGGCGGAAACCGCGACCCGCGTGATTACGACGCGCTGCTTTTGCAGGCCGTCTTTGCCTATGAGGACGGCGCGCCCGTGAGCGTCAGGCTGGTGTTTCATCCCATCAGCGTGAGCGGGGAAACAAGCTACAACAACTATCAGCCCGTACTGCTCGCAGGCGACGACGCGCAGCGCGTGCTGGACAAGATGGCCGACTCCACCGGGGTCACGCCGCCCGCCTACGAAGAGGGGCAGGGGGCGGAGACGGAGGCGTTTCCTGTCGGAGGCGCATAAGCAGCCCGCGCCTTTGCGTTGTCGGGAAAATTCGTAAAACATTTGTCACATACTTGTAAAAACATGGCCCGTCCGTTATAATAAACCGTGTGTGCCCGTCACGCGCACACGGTTTTGCGCCCTGAAAAGCGCATCCTGATCCACATACAAGGGGGAAGCGGTGGTATGCTCAATCCGCGCCAGGTCATTACGGCATTGAAACAGAATATCGGCAAGGTCATCGTCGGCAAGGACGAGGTGATCGAGCTTCTGCTGATCGCCATGCTTTGCAAGGGACACGTGCTGATCGAGGATGTGCCCGGCACCGGCAAGACGACCCTGGCCAGCGCCCTGGCAAAATCGCTGGACTGCTCCTTCAACCGCATCCAGTTCACGCCCGACGTGGTGCCCAGCGACGTGACCGGCTTTACGATGGTGAATTTCAAGACCGGCGAGATGGAATTCCACCCCGGCGCCATCATGTGCCAGATCGCGCTGGCGGACGAAATCAACCGTACCTCGCCCAAGACGCAGTCGGCGCTGCTGGAGGTCATGGAGGAATACCAGGTCACGGTGGATGGCGTAACCCACCCCATGCCCAAGCCCTTCATGGTGCTGGCCACGCAGAACCCCAGCGAATTTGTGGGTACCTACCCCTTGCCCGAAGCGCAGATGGACCGCTTTTTCCTGCGCGTTTCGATGGGCTATCCCACCCTGGAGGAAGAAATGGCCGTATTGGAGCGTTTCTCCGGCACGGTCAAGCCCCAGGCCAGCCTCACTCCCGTGTGCTCCGCGCGCGACGTGATCGCCATGCAGGATATGGTAGGCACGGTATATTGCTCCAAGGAGGTGCGCCACTACGTGGCCAACATCGCCGCCATGACCCGCACGCATCCCAGCCTGCAGCTGGGCGTGTCCACACGCGGCGCCATCGCCCTCATCCGTGGCGCGCAGGCATGCGCGCTGCTCAACGAGCGCGACTATATCCTGCCGGAGGATGTGCAGCGCATGGTGCTGCCGGTGCTGGCTCACCGCGTCAGCCCCAGTCCCGAAGCCAAGATGAAAGGCATCAGCGCCGAACGCATCCTCATCGCCGTGGTCGAAAACGTTCCCGTTCCCCTGCGCCTGAGCTGACCGGCCCGGCGCGGCCCATTCCACACGAAAGGAGTCCCTGCCGGTGAAGAAGGCCAACGCGACCCTGGCCACATGCTTCGGCTTTTTTCTGCTGTGCGCGCTGTCGATGGGCAACCGCATGTACCTGCTCATCTCGGCGATCATTGCGCTGGCATGGGTATTCTCCCTGGCCAGCGTGCGCATGGCGGAAAAGAGCGTCAAGGTGGAAAACGCCCTCAGCGGCGCGAAGGTCAACCGCGGCGAGGTGGTCAGCATGGAAATCTCCGTCAGCCACCGCAGCCTCCTGCCCATCGCGCCGGTAGCGCTGCATATGCGCGCCACCAGCAACACCCCCGCCGGCACGATTCACCTGACGCAGCTGGGCCGGCGGCGGCAGCGCGTGGTGCACAAGTTTGCGGCCGATCATGTGGGCGCAATGTTTCCCGGGGTGGAAAGTTACGAGGTGAGCGACGTATTCGGCTTTTTCAAGCGCGAGCATAAGCCCGACATGACCGGGCAGGAGCTGCTGGTGCTGCCGGTGCCCTTCGATGTGGAGCCCCTGACCTTCGCCGCGGGCGACATGGGCGTGGAAACCATGCGCCGCGCCATGGAGGACCCTTCCAGTCCCAACGACTTTCGCGCCTATCAGCAGGGCGACCCGCTCAAGCGCATCCACTGGAAGATGAGCGCCCGCAAGCGCGAGCTCATCGTCAAGCAGTTTGAGGAGCCTGCCCTGCCCGATGCCCTGGTCATGCTGGATACCTCGCCTCCGCAGCTTGCCGAGGGTATGCCCGAGGATCAGAGCGCCTTTTTGAAGGACGCCCTGCTGGAAACCGCCGCCAGCGTGGTAGCCTGCCAGATTCGCCAGGACAATCCCGTGCGCATGCCCCTGGTGGGCGACCGGCCCATGGAGTATTCCAGCCGCATGGGACTGCCGGTGCTGCTGGACGAGCTGGCGCGCTGTACCTTTAACGAAACCGAACGCTTTGAGCGCGTGCTGATGATGCAGCTGGCAGAGCTTCGCAAGACCGGCGCGGTAGTCATCATTACCACGCGCCTGACCTCTGCCCTGGTGGACATGATCGCGCGCATGAAGCGCATGGGCCCCAACGTGCGGCTTTACCTGGTTACCTTTGCGGCGGACAACCCGGAAACGCTGCCGCTGGTGGCCAAATTGCAGCATGCCGGGGTAGAGGTTGATTATGTGACGCCGCAGGGCGCATAACCGCTCTGCGGCAGCCGCTGAGGAAAGGAGGGGAAGCCTATGCGCAAACCCGCGTTTTTGTCCAATGAACGCCTGTCGCGTTTCCTGGTCAGCATGCTGCTGGCCATGGGCCTGCTGCTTCCCCTGATGTTTACCTTTGAGGCGGAAAGCGCCCTGGCCCTGGCCATCGCCGCGGCGACGGCGGTAACCGTATTGTGTACGGCGCTGGGTACGCTCCGGCGCGGCAGGCTGGTGCTGGGCATCGTGGGCGGCGCCCTGCTGGCGGTGCAGCTGGTCCTGCCCCATATGGGACTCATCGGCTGGGCCATGGAGGCGTTCAAGGCCGTTTCCCTGTATCTCAACGGCGTGACGGCGGCCGCGCCGCTGTTTGCCAGGCAGCTGGGCCTTACGCTGGGCGTAACGGTCGCGGGGATCAGCTACCTGTTTTCTTCACGCAACGTCGGCTTTCTTCCCGCCACCATTCTGGTGGTGCTGATGCTCTTTGGCATGTGGAGCCTGTGCCAGGCGGAACACCTGTGGTTTGCCACGCCCGCGCTGGTGGCGCTGCTTTTGCTGGTTTCTCAGACCTCGCACGAAAAATCCAACCTGTTTCAGGTGCTGCCGCTGGCGGTGGCGGTGGTGGCGCTGGCCATGCTGTTGCTTCCTTCCGGACAGACGGTGATTCAGCCCCTGTATGACAAGGCCATGGAGCTTCGCCAGACCATATCGGACTACCTGTTTTTCACCGACCCGCGCAACGTGTTTACCCTGGGCAACTACGGCTACTATCCCCAGGGCAACGCCCGCCTGGGCGGTCCTACCCAGCCTTCCGACTCGCCGGTGATGACCGTCAAGACCGATTCGCGCACGCTGCTGCGCGCCATCTCCAAGGACGAATACACCGGCCTGACCTGGCGCAGCACCGCCTCTGCAAGACGCTGCCTCTATGTCAGCCCACGGTGGCAAAGCCTCAGGGAAAGCGTGTTTTTGGAAAACATGCCCTCCGACGTGGTCCGCAGCGCAAGCACGTTGCTGGATGAGCACGCCGTGAGCATCCAGATGCAGGATACCGCCACCAGCACGCTGTTTACCCCCCTGTTTCTGCGTCAGTTTTCATCGCAGACCAACCTGGTTGCCTACTTTAACGACAGCAGCGAGCTCTTTACCACGCGCGATTTGCAGCGCGGCGACCGGTATACCGTCTTTGCGCCCATTCTGGAGGGCGGAAATACACAGCTGGGCGCGCTGATTGCCGCGGCGCCCAAGGGAGATGACCCCTATTATGAGGACATCTGCAACAGCTGTCTTCAGCTGCCCGAGCACCTGAGCGGCACCTCCGACGCCGAGCGCATGCTCGCCGATGTCAACAACATAACCGCTTCCTCCGCTACGCCCTACGAAAAGGCGTGCGCCATCATGCGCCACCTGCAGCGCTACTACCGCTATACGCTCACGCCCGACGTGCCGCCCGATTCGCAGGATTTTGTCACCTATTTCCTCTATGTGGGCAAGGAGGGATACTGCACCTACTTCGCCTCGGCCATGACGGTGCTGTGCCGTATGGCGGGCCTGCCTGCGCGCTATGTGGAGGGCTTTTTGGCGCAGCCCGGCGCGGACGGCTTCGCCTATGTGACCGGCAAGGATGCGCATGCCTGGACCGAAGTCTATTTCGAGGGCTTTGGCTGGGTGCCTTTCGATGCCACGCCCCAGCAGCAGGAGATGGGAGGCGACAACCAGCAGGACCAGCAGCAGCCGGAGCCCAGCCTCTCTCCTTCTCCCACACCCAGTCCGCAGCCGCCCGAGCAGGACCAGCAGGAGGAGCCCACTCCCAGTCCCGACCCGCAGCCCCGGCAGGACCCGGATGTACCCCCGCCCCCGCAGGACCAGCCGCCCTTCCCGTGGTGGCTTGTGCTGATTGCCGCCGCTGTGGCCGCGCTGGTAGTGCGCATTCACCTTCGCATGCCCGCGCACATGGCCGCCAAGGCGACGGACGAATCGGATAAAATCTTCATCTATGGCAGCGCCGTCTATGCTCTGCTTCGCCTGATGAAATACAAGCCCGCCCCGGGCGAAACGCCCCTGTTCTTCGCGCGCCGGCTGGACCGGCAAAAGGCCCTGCCTGTGCAGGTACTGCCCCTGTGGCGCATCATGGCGATGAGCCATTACAGCCGCGTGGAGCCCGGCCCCGCCGAAAGCGCCCGCGCCAGGGACATCTTTACCCGGCTTTACAAGCCGCAGAGCCCGGTGCGCAAGCTGCGCTTCATGTTTGCTGCCGCTTTCGGAAAAGGCGTCTATACCGGTCTGGATACGCCCCTGGTACACGAGGAACCCAAGCCGCAGTATGACTACACCTTTGCCGTAACCCAGAAGAAGGGGCCAAAGGCCCGCAAGAAGAAAGTGAAACCGGTCCGGCTGAACAAGCGGCCCAAACCGGCCGGGGCACCGAAGCGTCCCTCCGCGCCGGCGCCTGAGACACGCCGGCCGTCTCCCACGGAGCCCGACGCTCCGGGGAAGCCCAACAACGCACCGGACCAACCGCCCGTCGCGCCCGCGCGCCGCGAGGGGGAGCGCGAAACCGGCGCGCCCCGGAGGCGGCGTTCCGACCGCCGGAGCTGACCGAAACGCACACCGGGTGCGACTCGCGGCAAGGAGGCGGAATGCCCTGAACATACCAAAGGAGTTGGAAAAGCAAATACAGCAGCGCTACACGCCGGCCCAACAGCCCCGCGTTCAGGCATGGCTGACGGATGTGCGCGCCCGTCTGGGCGGCGTCAGCCGCCGCCATGCCGGCATGATGCTTCGGGACCACCTGGAGGCGCTTGCGCTGCTGACGGACCGGGGGCTCCCTCTGGAAAAGGCCCTTGCCCGGCTCGATCCCGGCCAGCTGGGCGGCTTTTACCTCTCGGAGCGCACCGACTGGTATCCGCTGGACCACGCGGCCAAAATCTATCCCATGAGCATGGGCCTCAAGCGCATGATGGTATTCCGTCTGTCATGCTATCTGAAAAAGCCGGTTGAGCCCGCCATCATGCAGATGGCGCTGAGCTATACCATCCGCCGTTTTCCCTACTTTGCCACCACGGTCAAATGCGGGTTTTTCTGGCACTATATCGACAGCGCCATGCGCCGCTTCGCCGTGCGGCAGGAAAGCAAGCTGCCCTGCGCCGTGATGAAGCTGGGCCAGGTATCCTCTCCCACGCTGCGCGTCGTGTACTGGCAAAACCGCGTGAGCGTCGAATTCTTTCACATCCTGACGGATGGCACGGGCGGCAGCGTGTTTTTGCGCACACTGGTCAAAACCTACCTGAGGCTGTTGGGAGAAAGCGTGTCCGACGGGCCGGAGACGCTTTGCCTGGACCAGCCGCCTGACCCCGCCGAGTGGCGGGACGATTTTGTGCTGGGTGGCCGGATGCGGGGCGCACACGGCTTCGCGGGCAAGCCCGCGCTGCAGATGCGCGGCATGCCTGCCTACGAGCAGCCCAACCGCGTGCTGCACTTTAACTTTTCCACCAGCGCGCTGCTTGACCGCGCGCATGAAAAGGGCGTGACCGTGACCACGCTGATGCTGGGCTATCTGATGCTGGCCTGTCGGGACGCCTGCCCCCGACGCGCCGGCCGCCGTAAAATCCAGATTCAGCTGCCGGTCAACATGCGCCGCTTTTACTCCAGCCGCACGCTGCGCAACTTCTCGCTATACTGCTCCATCAATCTGCCGCCCGACGGCATTGATACCCTGGACGGCATTCTCCCGCTCATTGACGCGCAGGTGAAGGCGGGTTCGGCCAGGGAATCGCTGGACGAAACGCTTGAACTGTCTCGGCGGCTGGTTCGCTGGCTCCGTTTCGTACCGCTCATCATCAAGCGGCCCATCGCCTACCTGATCTACGGCACCCTGAGCGATACGGTGTTCACCACCACGTTTTCCAACCTGGGCCCCATCGGCGTGCCGCGGGACATGGCCGCGTATATCGACAAGTTCGACTTTGTGCTGGGCGCGCCCATCCGCAACCGCGCCTGTTGCTCGCTGTGCAGCTTTCAAGACCGCGCGGTGCTCACCGTGACCAAAAACACCCCGCTGACGCTTTTTGAGGACTCACTGTACCGGCATTTTGTGGAAAGCGGCCTGGAGCCGTATATGGAGGGGACCTCATGACTCATCAAACTCCCCCGGCCATGCGCGTACATACAACCTATCCTCCCAACACGTCGCAGTCCTTCTGGCGGCGCAACCGGCAGGCCCTGTGGCGAAGCGCATTTGTGCTGGCCGGTTACCTGTGCCTCATCATCAATCTGCTGACGCAGGGGCCCGCGTGGAGTCTGATCGTTATCGGCGGGCTGATGACCGTCTGGATAGCGCTGATCTACCAGCCGCAGGTGGAGGCCACGCCCATCAAAAAGCTGTGCGACACGGCGCTGGCGGTATGTCTGTACCTGTTTCTGCTGGACAGCGTGGTGGGCGGCGGCTGGAGCGGCTTTGTGGTGCCCATCGTGTTCTTCGGCGAGCTGATTGTGACAGGCGGATACTTTCTGCTGTTTTTCCACAAACGCAAGCGCGATTTCCTGCCCCTGTTTGAGCTGATTCTGATCGGGCTGGTGGGAACGCTGTTGTCGCTGGCTGGCCTCAAGCGTCTGGACTGGCCCATGATTGTGGTGGGCGGGGTGAGTCTGGGGCTGCTTTTGCTGAGCTTTCTGCTGTTCCGTAAGCCGCTTTGGCTGGAAATTCGCAAAAAGTTTCACACCTGAAAAAGCGCAGAAAAGGCGCGCGGCAGGAAACGACAGCCGCGCGCCTTGGATTTTTTGTTCCATCAGGCGTTTTTGACGATTTCCACCATGGCGTCCCAGTTCTTCTCCATGCATTCCACCAGACGAAACTGCGTGCGTGCGCGATCCAGATTGTGCCCCTCGCGGTGGATATGGAAATAGCGGTCCCCGTTGAGATGATCGGTCAAAAAGCGCATGCCGCATTCCAGCGTCATCAGCTTGGCCCCCAGGGGCAGCAGATCCAGCTCCCGCCGGGTCAGCTCTCCGCCCAGCCCGCGCAGATAGCCGCTCACATAGGCCTTGAACATCGGCAGCGAAAACGCCACCCGGCTCAGGTCGCGCTCATCCTCGCCGGCGGTATTTGCGCCGGTACGCACCGCATCGCCAAAATCCCAGGCGCTGAGGCCCGGCATCACGGTGTCCAGGTCGATGATGCACACGCCGCGGCCTGTTTTTTCATCCAAAAGGACGTTGTCCATCTTGGTGTCGTTGTGCGTCACACGCAGCGGCACGTTGCCCGCCTCAAGCTCGCGCAGCAGCGCGTCGGTCTGTGCGGCCCTTGCCATGCAAAAGGCAATCTCCTCTCCTGCCTGGGCCCGCCTGCCCGCCACGTCGGCGCCAATGGCGTTGGTCAGCTGCTGCAGGCGCGCCGGCGTATTATGAAAATCAGGCAGTGTAGGATGCAGCGTCGCCGCGTCAAATCCCCCCAGCTGGCGCTGGAACCGTCCGAACGCCTCGCCCGCCGCAGCAAACATCTCCGGGCTGTCCGGCATATCGGTTGAAACGGTTCCCTCAATGAATAGGTAGACGCGCCACAGGTCGCCGGAAGCATCCGTGATCCACGGACGCCCGTCCATGGCGCGCACCAGCGTGAGGGTTTCGCGCGCGGGATCGCCTCCCCCGCGTGCAATCACGCCGCGCAGATAGTGGGTCACACGCTGAATATTGCCCATCATGGGTTCAGGGTCGGGGAATACATAGCGGTTGACCCTCTGCAGGATGTAGCGCCTCACCGCGCCCGTCCACGGGCGCACCGTCAGGCAGAACGTATCGTTGATATTTCCCGTGCCATAGGGTTCGCAGGCCATTTCCCCGCGGGGAACGTCAAAGAGATGCGCGATATCAAGGGCTCGTTTCATCAACGTTTCCATGCTTCATTTCCCCTTTGCTGCGTTCCATGCCACATCGCCGCGCGCAACGGCCCGCGGCGGGTCTGCCCTGGTTGGGGGCGAATATAAACGGCTTGATTCGTGCTTGAAGTATACCACAAGAAAATGGCATTGACAACTGGATATGCCATCGGCCGGCCGCTTGGCTGCTTGCCTGTTTCAATCAAAGTATGCTAGAATGCTTGGGTATGTCCAGAGGGATGTTTCAGGAAAGAGGGTACGCGCATGAACGGTTTCCGGCGTCTTTTGCCGCGGGGCTATCGCCTTGCCGACTGGCTCATGGCATGCGCCGCCCCGCTGTGCCTGCTGTGGCTGCTGGAGGGTTTTTCCCGGGGCGACGCAGGCAGCGTACCGGTCTGGGCAGTTTCCCAGCCGGGCCTGTTTGCCATAAACTATGCGCTCTACGCGGCCCCCTGCCTGCTGCTGTGCCTGGTTCCCTCCAGGCGCGCGCGTCTGTGCAGCCTGTTGGCGCTGGGCCTGCTGTGCGCAGTGCTTGGCATTGCGAACCGCTACAAGATCTTCTACCGCATGGAACCGCTGTTGTTTTCCGATGTGGCCCAGCTGGGGGACGCGTGGCAGGCAGCCGCCGGGCTGGCGCTGGATATCGACTTTGTTGAAATCTTTACCGTGGCGGGCATTTTTGCGGCCCTTATCATCGCAGCAGCCCTGTGGATGCGCGGCCGCTCACGCTGCGGGGCGCTGCTTCCTCTGCTGGGTCTGCTTGTGATGGCGGTCCTTCCGCCGCTGTGCACCTTTTCGCTGGCAAACGGACGGGAGCGCTACGACATGGTGGACCAGGCCCGAACCGATGGCACGCTGTTTTCCGCCATTGCCATGGAGAACCACCGCCGGTCGCTGATGCGCGTGGATTACGATGAGCAGGGCGTGCGCGATGCGTACCGCGCTCTGGCACAGGAAACGCCGCAGGCTGCTGCGGACGACCCGCCCAATATCATTGTGGTGCTCAGTGAAAGCTTTGCCGACGAGGGATGGCTGCGCCAGTATCTGGATTTGAACCGCGAGCTGACGCCTTTCTATAACCGGCTGACCGAAAGCTGCCGGCGGGGCAAACTGTACGTGCCCAAGCTGGGCGGCGGTACCAGCGAAACGGAATTTGAGGTGCTCACGGGACTTCGCAGCCAGTATGTCGTCAACCCCTATTCGATGGGCCTGCCGCCGGTAAGCAGCCTGGCCTCGGTGCTACGGGACCGGGGATATGAGGCCACGGCCATCCACTGGTATAACGGCGTGTACTACAACCGTTATCATAATCTGCGCATGCTGGGCTTTGACAGCTTTTTTACGCTGGACACCACCGTGACCCCCTTTGAAAAAAAGGGCATGTTTGTCAGCGACGAGGAGCACTACCGCGCCATTTTGCATCAGCTTTCGGAAACAGAAGGGCGCGACTTCATCTTCTGCCTGACCATGCAAAATCATGGCGGCTATGACTATGACGACTTTCGCATAACCTACGGCGCGCAAACGCCCTTTTCCGACCAGGTGAGCGACCGCACTTGCGCCATTTTGACCAACTATTGCTGGCTTCTGGAGCAGAGCGATGCGGCGTTGGAATCGTTCATCACGCAGCTGAGCGACCTGGACGAACCCACGATGGTCGTGTTTTTCAGCGATCACATCCCACCGCTGGGAACGGATGTCTATGAGGAGATTGGCATATCCGCAACGGGTGACGCGGGGCACCTGACTCCATATTTCATCTGGAGCAACGATGGCGGCATTGCGCCGGGAGAAACCAACCTGTATTCCTGGCAGCTGGGCGCCTACGCCCTGACACAGGCCGGCATGAACGATGACCCCTTCTTTGCCTACGTGGAAAGGCTGCGTGAGGCGGCGGACGATCCTGCGCCGGGTGACCTCACGGCGGGCGCCGAAAGTGATCCCGTCTATGATCTGCTCAGCTATGACGTGCTGTTCGCAAACCAATATGCCTATGATGAGGGCGGCCTGTCCCCGGAAAACGAGGATTTTCAGATCGGTGGAGCAATGACGCTGGAGGGCTTTGACGTGGCGGAAATCGCCGGTGAGGTATATTTCCGTCCGCAGCTGGACGTGTTTGACCAGGCCTATCTGCTGGAGATCAACGGCGTGCTGCGGGAGATGGGTCGCATCCCCGCAGACAGCCGGCAGGAGCTAGCGCTGCGCTGTGTGCTGATGGTGGGTGACAAGTGCTACAATGAAAGCAACACGCTGGTCTATGCCGGCGCGCAGGAGTTGCTCGAAGCCGGCACCCCCATGGCCTATGACACCTATCCGTTGTGGGAAACGGATTTTGAGCTGGTGGAGAACAGCCGGGGTTATAACATCTACAAAAGTACGGATGCGTACCCCGTTTGCGGCGGCACGGCGCTGGTGGCGGCGGGCACACATTGGGAGAAGCAGCCCACCTACGGTCTGACGCAAACCGGGCAGTACAGTGTGGATGCGGACGGCCATGTCTGGGTGGTGCTCAACAGAAGCGACCTGGCGGACAGAGACCCCGCCGCCCTGCTTGAGGACCTTGGCGCCACGCTGTATGCCTTTGAGCCCTAACGAAAGGCAAAAAACCGCAGATCGCCGCGCGCTGCCACCAGCTGCGCGGTCACGGGCCGCCCTGCGCCGTGGCTGATATAGTCCACGAGCGCCTGGGGCGGCTCGTCGTCGGCAGTCACAAAGAGAATGGCCTCGCTTAGAAAATCTGCGGCGACGAAGCCCTCCGGGTCAAAGCCGAAACGCGCCAGCTGCGCGTTCCAGCCGGGCGTGCGGCATAGCCAGTCGCCCCAGATCAGGGTGTTGTCCGGAATGCCTGCGGAAACGTCGGGAAACAGACGCGTGTCGCGCAGCAGGTCTGGTGTGCGCACGATGAGGCGGTCCGGGTGTTCCAGGGCATAGGCCTCCAGGTCCGCCTCCCGGGTGGGCGATACGATATCCGGTCGGCGGGTGAGCGTGTACAGCGTTTGTTTGAGCTGCATTCCCGCGGGAAGGAGCAGCAGCGTGCACAGGCAAAGCACGGCCGTGCGGGTGCGCCGCCTTGATGCCAACGGCAGGCCAGACACCGCCAGGCAGGCTGCCACGGCCGCCGCCGGCAGCAGCGCACAATCCACTGCGCGGCCCAAAAAACGGCCTCGCCAGGCCAGATAGACCAGCATGGCCGCAAACAGGCCCAGGGCCGCCAGTGCGGTCAAACGCGTCAGCCCCGCACTTCCATGGGGTACGAGGCAGGCAAGCACGGTCAGCACCACCACCAGCAGCACGGAAAACAGATAGGCGGGGTTTTCCTCAAAGAAGTTACGAAGCGTGCGGGGAACGTTTTGAAGCCGTTCCGTCAGCGACGCCTGCGCGCTGCCGTTTTGAATCAGACGGAGCGCATCGGCGGTGATGTTTTCATCCATGAAATACCATTGGCGCACCAGCTCCACCTCGGATGCGTCCCAACCCAGCGCATCCAGCGTTTCCTGCGACACGCTGTCCAGCGCTTGGGGATGATAGTCCATCAGTTCGATGCGCGCGTCATGAAAGTCGAAAAACGCCGCATATTCCCGCTTTTCCCATAGCCGCACCCCGGTCAGCACTGCGCCCACCACGATCGCCGGCACCAACGCCCGCAGCAGAGCCCGGCGCTCGTGCGCTTCGCCGCCAGCCAGACGCACGCACAGAAACGCCAGCGACAGCGCCCAGAAGCACAGGGAGGCAGGCAGGGAGGTGCCCCGAAGCATGCCGCCAAGCGTCAGCAGCGCGGCGGACAGCAGCACGCACGGCCCAACCCGTCTGCGGACGACCCCGGCGCACACCAGCAGCCCGGACGCCGCCGCCGCAAGCAGCGCCGCCGTGGTGGTATACGTCAGGCGCGTACATAGAAAGGATGCAAATACGCCCAAGAAGAGCAGCGCCGCCAAACTGCAAACCACCGAATGCAGACGCGCAGCCCGTCCACAGCGAAGCAGGCAGAGACACAGTACCGCCGCCGATATCCACAGCATCCCCAGCTGAGCCACCGAAAACCAGGCCACTCCGGGCGCGGCGGCCGAAAGCGCATTCAGTACCCACACCAGCGCAGGATGCAAATACAGATGGGGTGGAACCGGCCGCATCCCTTCAAAGCCCAAAAAAGTTCTGGCGATGAGAAAATCATCCGAGTTTTCATAGCGAAAATATGTGACGCGGCTCAGTGTCACAAAAAACAGCGTCGCCAGCAACGGCGGCAGCCATAGCGTCCATTTTTCCAAAAAGCGCTTCATTACACAGCCCTCCCTCGTCAGGCTGTCTCTATACTACCTGATGTTGGGAAAACATGCAAGGCGAGAGCACCGCACTCCCGTCTGAAAAAGTCAAAAAAACATCGCAAAAAAATGCAAAAAGGGCTTTACAAGATATCGGAAATATGCTATGATAACTTTCGCTGAAACGCGGGGCATTAGCGCAGTTGGTAGCGCACAACACTGGCAGTGTTGGGGTCAGGAGTTCGAATCTCCTATGCTCCACCAGCAAAAAACCCTTGAGCCATAAAGGCTCAGGGGTTTTTCTTGTTGCTCTGTGTTTGGCTGTTTTCTCTGTTTGACAGTAGTTTTGACAGTAATTGGCCATTTTTGAGTAGTGAGAATTTTATTCTATGGGAATGTGCGGAAACTGTGGAAACAGGCATCAACCCATTGCCGCACAAGGCTTTGAGAGGTGCAGCCATGTGCGGAAACTGTGCGGAAACATGTGGTATTTCCCCCTAGATGATTGTGGCCATGGTTTCCATGCCTGCCCGCTTGCTCGCCGTATCTGCGTGCACGTAGGTTTTAAGGGTAAATGATACGTTGGCATGCCCCAGAATCTTTGACAGGGTGACGGGGTCCTTGCCGCTTTGAATCCAGCGCGTAGCGAAAGTATGGCGCAGCGCGTGCGGCCCCCGGTGCTCAAGGCCCGCTTTGTCCAGATATGCGCGCAGGGCGCGGGCTATGCCGTGCCTGTCTGTGGGGGTGCCCATGGCCGTTGCAAAGATGTATTGTGTTCCCTTGCCCGGCTCGCCTCCGCGCCATATCTCGCCCATGCGCAGGTATTCCAGCCGCTGGGCCTGCCGCTGCTCGCTGATGATCTCGCGCAGCTTGTCATTGAAGGGGATAAAGCGGCGGCCTGCTGCTGTCTTGGGGGCCGATTCATGCAGGCGCAGGCCCTTGTATTCATCTTCGGAAAGGTGCCTGCCGTCAACGACGTACAAGGTCTGATTGACCGTGAAACCATCTTCGGAGAGGTCGCACCAGCGCAGCGCGCACAATTCGGACACCCGAAGCCCTGTCCCAAGGATAAAGCGCACGGCCCGCCCGTAGGTGGTCATGGGCAACACATCCAGCAGGGCCGCGCTTTCCCCCTCCGACAGAAAGGAAACCTCTTTTTGCTCTGCCTTGGGGAGCTTGACCGCGCTGGCGGGGTTGCGGCTGATAAGCTGGTTTTCCACGGCCTGCCCAAGCGCCCGCTTGAGGATGGACATGCCGCGCCGGATCGTGGCCGGGGAAAGCTCCGCCCGCTGGCGGTTCACAAGGGCCTGTATGCTGTCCGTGCGCAGGGCTTGCAGTTTGATGGAGCCAAGGGCCGGGCAAAGCCGCCCGTCAATCGTGGCCCGGTAGGTGGCAAGCGTGGATGCTCTGGCCGTATTGGGCGCGTACTCGCTCACCCATATGTGGAGCCAGTCTTTCACCAGCATGGCGGAGGGGGCGACGTATTCCCCGCGTTGCATGCTGGAGAGGGCGGCCCCCAGCCGCTTGACCGCCTCCGCCTCTGTTTTGGCTGTGCGGTTTACCTGCCGCCCGTCTGGCCCCGTGAAGGAATACCCGAAGCGCCCGTCACTTCGGCGGTAGACGCTCCCGGTGTTATTCGCCGCCCGCTTCTTTTTCGGCATTGTTTATCCCTCCCTTTACTTTCCCTATCTCTAGGAACGAAGATTTTATTATGGGATGTCCTTCCATAAAGTCAGAAAGGAAAGACCTCAACTCTTTATTTTTATCCTCTTGAGCCGCTTCAAGTAACATTGCAAAGTTTTTTACAGAATCAGTCAGTGAATCTGCAATAAGAATCTCTTCGTTTTGCGAATTGTCAATTATCGCCTGTGCCGTCTCCTCCCCCAGTTCCCTTTCGTAGAGAAGGATGCTTGTTTCGAGAGCCTCATTTTTACCCTTTCGTTCAACATTTCGGTCGTACACATAAGTCTTGCTCGCCGTGCGCAACGCAAGTTGCGCCCATCGGGTCAGCCGGTCGCTCCGAATCAGGCTGTCGATGAGCTGCCTATCTATATCCGGCATGGTTTTCAGTCGCTCTAGGCTCTCGGTCGACAGGCCCACCACCTTGTCCATCCCCAGCGTTTCGGGCGTGTAGTTGTCCGTGTAGCCCATCAGGTAATCAAAAGACATCCCCGTTTCCCGGTGCAGCCTATCCAAAAAGGCAAGGTCGGGCGTTTGTTTGCCAGTCTCATACAGAGAAAGTGAAGCCCTAGCCACTCCTAGCTTTTTAGACATTTCCGCCTGTGTTAAACCCATACGCTGCCGCACATCACGCAGTACTCTTGAAAATTTCATTTTTTCACCCCTATTTGTTGTTAATTCAGACCTTATTTTTATTTGCCATTTTTAATTACACGCTGTATAATAGTCACAGATGAAGTGTAATAGTTCCAGACACACTTTGTCAACAGCTTTTTTTTCAGACTTAAAGGAGGCATTCACCTTGGAAAAGCAGGCGTACAACGTAGCGGAGGTTGCAAAAATCATGGGCGTATGTAAGGGAACCGTGGAAAGGCTTATCCGGGAAGGAAAGCTCCGCGCGCTGCGCCCCTCTCCCCGGCGGATCATCATCCCGCTGGACGCCATTCGGGCCTTTCTTAATGACCGCGCTTGACGTGGCGGCGGCCTATGGCCTGCCCGTTCGCCGGAAGGGCGGCAGGCATTGGGCGCGGTGCCCGATTCATGGCGAGAAAACCGCCTCGCTATGCTTCTTCCCGGATGGGCGCTGGTACTGCTTCGGCTGTCACCAGCATGGCGACGCGGCGGACCTGTACGCGGCCCTGTATGGGGTGCCCCTTGGGCAGGCGTTGCGGGCTGTTCGTGGTGATTGCCATCAGCCCAAAGAGCCAACCGCCGCAGAGCTGCGCCGAAGGGTGCAGGCATGGAAGGGGCAGCGCTGGGCGGAGGCATGCAGAGCCAAGCATGCAGGCCGGGCGCTTATGGGCATTGCGGAAGCACTGGGCGGGAATGACGCGGCGTTCTGGCAGGGCGCAAAGATAGAAGCCGACGCGGAGGACGCCTTGCTCCTGCTGGAAAGCTCCACCCCGGCGCAACTCTTAAAAATGGCAGCGGAGGACCTATGAGCAACTACGAAGCGGAAGCCAAGGAATACGAAGCCCTGATGAATACCCCGGAAGCGCAAGCGGTCCTCCAAGCGGAGGAATGGCCGCCGCTTGCCTCTGTGCCTGTGCCCCCGGCATTTGACCCCGAATGGCTCCCCCAGGTGCCACGGGATATGGCGGACGCAGTAACCCGCCTGCGCAAAAAGCGCATACCCTTCGGCATGCCTGCCCTGTGCGCCCTTGGCGCGTCCTCCGCCTGTGCGTGCGGGCGCGTGACAATTCAAATCAATCAGGGATGGGAGGAAGCCCCCCAGCTTTACCTTGCAGGGATTGCCCCTCCCGGCGCAGCCAAAAGCCCCGTTATGGAGGCCATGACGGGCCGCCTGATCGCCTTGCAGATGGAGGAGAACAGGCGCAACCGAATAACAATGGCCCGCGAGCAGGCCGCGCTTTCGGTGCTGGAAGCGGAGCGCGCAGCGTTTGTCAAGAAAAAGCAGAGGGACGAAGCCGCAGACAAGTCGGAGGAACTCGAGCGTTTCAAGCAGACCATGCGCCACCCTGTTTCACGATTCATTGAAGGCAACGTCACGGCGGAGGCCGTGCCACAGCTTATGCTTGAGAACAAGGGCGTTTCTGTGATCGACGACGAAGGGACCCTTTTTGAAATGCTTACAGGCGGGCGGTACTTCGACAGCCCCGACACCAGCCCGTTTGTGAAGGGCTATGATGCGCGGCAGCCTCTTACATGCCACAGAAAAGGGGCCTCCATAGTCGTTGAAAGGCCCGCCATGTCCATTCTTACGCTGGTACAACCCATTATCCGCGACAATATCATGAAGGACCCGCGACTGATCGGAAACGGCTTTGCCGCCCGTTTTCTGTTCGCGGACTTCTGCATGGGCGGCGAGCTGGGCGCGGAAGAAGCCATCCCCGACAAGGTGCGGAGGGCATACAACGCCCGACTTGAAGCCTTGTACAACCTCCCCGCGTTTACCATGACCCTGACCCCGGAAGCGTGGGCCGTGTTGGATGCGTGGGACGATGAGCTGATCGAACGCGGCGACGCAGGCGGCGAGTGGGAGGCGGCGGAAAACGCCGGGCACCTTCGGAAGATGAAGGGCACAACAGCGCGTATAGCCGCAAATATTCAGCTATGGAAGGGCGGGGAGCGAATTGACGCGGATTCCATGCGGTGCGCGGTTGAGATTGCCCGGTACTTCGTGTTGAACCTGCTTTGCATGTTTGGCACACAGGTCACAATGACAGCCGGGGCAAAGCAGGCGCTTGACCTGCTCTTAAAAAATGGGGGCGACTTGCAGCGGGAATGCGAAATCAAAGAAGCGCTAAGCCGGCGGAAGCTGTTCAAGCGTGCAAGCGGCCTTTACACTGCATCCCTCGACGAGCTGGAAAAGGGCGGCTATATCCGGCGCGTGCAGAAATTCCCCAGCGGGCGGCCTGTGCGCTATATCGCCGTGCATCCCGACCTTTTGGCGCGAAAGGTGGTTATTGACCTATGACCGTGTGGCAGGCAATGCATGCCCTTGAAGGGCTGGGCTACCGCTTCCGGGCAACTGGCGGAGGGGTGAAAGCGGAGATATGCGGGGAAGCGCCCCCGGAATCCTCCGCCCTGCTGGACATCGTGCGCAGCGACCGCGAGGCGGCGCGGGCGTATGTTCTGGAACGGGAGGCGGGGGCCGTGGTGGAGGATGACGGCTGCACCTTCTCCCTTTTTGACGCGCTGGCCATTGGGCAGGCGGTGCGGCGCGGAGAAGCCCGGCTCATGGGAAAGGTGATCTTTCACAGGCGGCCCATGACCGCCACAATACACTGTGAGGACCTTTCCCCTCTCCCTGTCTGGCGGGAACGGCTCAAAAAGGCGCTGGAAGCCCGCTTGCAGGCCATGGAGGGCAGCGGGTGGGAAAACATGCAGGCGGAGGACTACGCCCGTTTCTGCGAAAAATACGGGCAATATACAAGGCTTTTGGAGGTATATCACGATGAACAGCAAGCGCAAGGGCAACGGCGGGGAGCGTGAATTGCTCTCCATCCTGCAAGCCGTGGGGGTAGCGGTAAGGAACGACCAGCGTTATACCGGGGGCGTTGACAACCCGGATATTTCCTTCACCTTGGGCGGCAGGCGCTTTCATGTGGAGTGCAAGCGCGCAGAGCGCTTTAACGCATACGCAGCTATGGAACAGGCAGAACACGACGCAAACGGCCACGCGGTCCCCGTGGTCATGCATAGGCGCAACCGCGCGCCGTGGTTGTGCGTGATGAAGCTGTCCGACTGGTTGCGTATGACGCAGCACGAATAAAAAAAGGAGGGGAACATATGTTCAGCATTACAACGAATCGGGTACGGGACGCGGTAAAGGTGACAGAGGGAACGGAAAGCATGATCTTGCGGGTAGACTTTGACCCCATGGCCTTTGTAAGGGTGCTGGAAACGGCAAAGGCAAAGCTGGGCGCGGTGCGCTTTGCACAGGATGACAGCGCGCCGCAGGTCGTGCAGGCGGCGCGGGACTTTGCCGCCGCGATCTTTGGCGGGGAGCAGGCCGGGCGGCTGCTGGACTTCTACGGCGGGCACGGCGCGCCCGTGATCTCCATATGCTCCCGGTACTTGCGGGGCCGGCTGGCGAAAAAGGTTATCCGCGCGCAGAGGGCAAAACGATGAAGCTATACGAAAAGCCCGTTGACCGGGTAACTTTTGAGGGGAAAACCTATCCCATTGACGCAGACTTCCGAAACGTTCTTCGTAGTCAATCCATCCTTGCAGATAATGCCTATTTGCCCTTTATTCGCGTTGAAAAGGCCCTCCGCTGCTTCACAGGCGCACCCCTTCCCGATGATAGGAAAGGGCTGCTTGACGCCATTTTCCGGGCCGTTTTGGGGCAAGAAAAGCTCAAAGGCAGCGGCCCCGTCTCCATTTCCTTTTCGGTCGATGCTGACAGGATTATTGCCGCCTTTTGGCAGGCTTACGGGATTGATCTGACAAAAGAAAGGCTGCATTGGTGGGTTTTCGTCGCTCTGCTGGACAACCTGCCGGACGATACGCGCATGATGAAGGTCGCGCACATCAGGACGTGCCCGGTACCCGCACCCACCAAGTACAACAAAGAGCAGCGCGCGGCGCTGATGCGGGCCAAGGCCGCCGTGGCGCTCAAGCCTGACATAACCCCGCAGCAGAGCGCGGACAATCTGGCCGCCGTCCTGATAGCCATGACTGAAAAAATGAGGTGATACAATGGCCGCTGACGGAAAAGTCGTATTTGAAATCACGGCGGATGACGCGCCGCTTAAAAAAACCATAAACCAGACGGAAAACTGGCTCAAAAAGCTGGACCTTGGGAACATCTTTGATTTTTCCATAGGCTCCATGCTGGCGGATGCTGTGCAGAATATCGGTGGCGCCATAAAGGACTTTACCACCGAGAGCGTGGGCCTTGCCTCCGACTTGCAGGAGGTCCAAAACGTCGTTGACGTGACCTTCGGAGACGACGCGCGGACCATCGAGACATGGTCCAAAAAGGCAAACAAGCAATTCGGCCTGACCGAGTTGCAGGCGAAGAAGTACACCTCCACGCTGGGCGCAATGATGAAATCCAGCGGATTGACGGGCAAGGCCGTCACGTCCATGAGCACGGACCTTGCCGGGTTGGCCGCCGATATGGCGAGCTTCTACAATCTGGACTTTGAAACGGCCTTCGAGAAAATCCGCAGCGGCATTTCCGGCGAGACGGAGCCGCTGAAACAGCTCGGAATCAATATGAGCGTGGCAAACCTCGAAGCCTACGCGCTTTCACAAGGCATTGATACCGCCTATGAGAGCATGACACAGGCCGAGCAGGTGACGCTTCGGTATAACTACCTGATGCAGGCCACAAGCGACGCGCAGGGCGACTTTGCCCGGACCTCCGACAGTCTGGCAAACTCCCAGCGCCTTTTGTCCACGAACCTTGATACCCTCAAGGCGAACATTGGCGAGGCCCTGCTCCCCGTTATCAATTCGGCGGTGGGTGCCGTCAACGATCTTTTTGCAGCCCTTACCCCGGAAGTGGACATCACGGGAATCTTTGACCAGATTGAACAGGACTATGAGGCATCCGTGGAGGAAATCAACAGCAAGGAATTTACCGCGCTGGGCCTTGTGGATGAGCTGGAAAAGCTGCAAAGCAAGACCACCTTGACGGCGGATGAGCAAAACATCTGGAACGCCACCTTGCAAAAGCTGGTGGAAACCGTGCCGGAGCTGTCCGACCTTATTAACCTGCAAACCGGGGAACTGCTGGCAAGCACCGACGCAATCCGGGAACAGACCGAGGCATGGGCCGAAAGCGCGGAAAATGACGCGCTTACAAAGGCCGTAGAAGCGAAGCGCTCCGAGCTTGCCGACCTTCGCTATGATGTCGCAACGTCACAGGTGGAGTATACCGCCTCATGGAAGAAATGGCGGGCCGCCGAGGAAGAACGCCTCACCCTGTACAACGATCTGGCCGAAGCGGCGGGGAAAGAGAAAATCAGCATTGACCAGCTCATGGCAGGGCAATACGACCTCCGGGAGATTGAATCCGGCCTTAACGGGCAGCGGCAAGACGACCTTCAAACGCTGGTATCAATGACCCAGGAAAGCGCAAGCCTTAACGCGGAAACTGCCGCCCTCCGGGAAACCTTCGAGGCGCAGACCGCAAGCTATGAAGAAGGGGCCGCGCGCATGGAGGAAATCGAGGCGGCCTACTACGATACCGCCGACGCGCAAAGCGCGGCTGCATCGGCGGCGGAGCAAAACGCGGGGGCGCTGGAACAGGAACAGGCCGCCGTGCAGGGCCAACTTGAATTTTTGCAAAGCGGGGCCATTGAAGAAGCCCTCGAAGCCATGCAGGCATATGAGGAAGGCGTGCGGGAATCCATCAGGGGCACCCTTGACGGCGTGGCGGGCGTGTTCGACGAGATAGGCGAAGTCAACGCGCGATCATCCGAAAGCCTGATGGCCGCCGTAAACTCGCAGCTGGGATATTGGCAGGACTACGAAACGAACCTTGACACCTTGAAAGGGCGCTTTGCAGAGCTTGGCATTTCCGAAGCGATCATCGACCAGTTTGCGGACGGCTCCCTCGAAAGCGCGGAAATCATGGCCGGACTGGTTAGTATGTCGGATACGGAGTTGCAAAACCTCGCCGGAACGGCAAGCGAAGTAGACGGCATCAAAGAAACCATCGTAGGTGAGCTGACCGAAACCCGGCTGGGACTGGATGCAGAGTATCAGACGATGGAAGATGAATTCGACGCGCTGATAGCCTCTTTCAACCAGCAGGAAGCCGCCCGCGCAAACGTGGCCGCGACTGCCACGGGCGTTACCTCCGAACTGTCCGCGCTGTATGAGGATGTATCGTCATTGGTGAGCGCGATCAACTCAACCATGGCCGGGACCGGGAAAAGCCTGTCCTTCTCCACCCCGAAGCGAGTGAAAACCCTGATTGACGGTTCAAACGCTGACGGCCTCGACTATGTGCCCTTTGACGGCTATATATCGGAGTTGCACAAGGGTGAAGCCGTTTTGACGGCAAGGGAGGCCGAAGTGTGGAGGACTGGCGGCGCGTCCATCGACTATGGGACCCTTGCCTCCGCTGTGTGGGCTTCGGCCCCCCGTGATCTGTTCGCAGGCATGCCCGCCCCGCAGGTCAACGTAGAAGTGGGGCTGAACGGAGAAAACCTCGTGGAGTATGTGAGCACCCAGCAGCAGCTTAATCTTCAATCCTATGGCATGAGCAAGTGGCAACCCAGATAAAGGGGGCTTTCCTGTGGAGCATGACGGGCTTGTTTTTAAGATGGCGCGAAAATACCTTCCCTTATGCGACGCGGCGGCAGGCTTTGACGATCTGGTGCAGGCTGGGCGGCTGGGCATCATGCGCGCGCAGGCCACATACAACCCCGGAAAGGGCGCTTTCTCAACGTGGGCCGTTTATTACATCCGGCAGGAATTTCAGCAGATTTTACCCCGCATGCGGCCACTAAGCCTTGACGCGGAGGTAGGGGAGGACGGCGTGCCGCTGGTGGACCTCTTGCCGGACAAAAGCGAGGGCGCCGAAACCCGCATGGAGCGGCAGGCGGTGCGGGAAACCGTGCGAGAGCGCGTGGGCATGTTGCCGCAGGCGCAGCGGCAGGCCGTCACCCTGCACGATCTGGAAGGGCGCAGCATGGAGGAAACGGCGGAGGCGTGCGGGAAACCCCGGCCCCTTGTGGTGTCGTTGCGCCTCTCCGCCTTCTCCACCCTCCGCCGTGACCGCGTTATGAAAGAGCTTGCAGGGCTGGACCGCCGCACAAACTGGCACATGCACAAGGGCCTCAAAGCATGGCAAAGCGATTGGACCAGCAGCACGGAGGCGCTGGCTTTCTGGCGGTTAAGCAAGCAATAAAAGAGGGGCGGGCGTTGTGCCCGTCCCTTCTTTCACTCCCGAAGCATCCTTCGTTCGACAAACCAGTATATATCCTCTATGGTGTCAGGGTTCTTGATGCTCGCCAACCATTCGACGATCCGCGCAAGGTGGTAATCCCGGTTGCTTTCCTGCGTTGCCTGTGGTATAATACGGATGTTGACTTCCGCTTTCGTCCCTCGCGTGTTGGCCGCATGCGAGGGGCTTTTTTTACGCGTTCCTGCTGGCATACTTGCACACCCCCACCGTCTTACCGTCCAGCACGGCCACCCCGGCAGCGTCCACAGGAGCCAGAAGGGCCGCGCGGAGGATGTCGTGCTTGTGCTGTTGGTGAATGTCGGCAAATGCCGTGCCCAGCTTGACCAGATAGGCCGTGATGCAGGCCCGCGCGTTCTCAAGGTTGAAGGTGTAGACCCGCTCGCCCTTGGCCTCCGCCCAGGCCAGTTTCAGGGCCGTTACGAAGGTGTGGCGCGTGCCCCGGCGAATCTCCCATGCCCGGCACATGATGGACCGAAGGTTGTACTTCATGGGGTGTTCCTCCTTTAGGTTAATTGTTGGGGCAAGTCCCGCAACCCTCGTCCTTGGCCGCACCGGCTTCACTTCATGCGGTATCGGCTTGCCCCCGAGGTGTTTTCCCTCACCTCTTGATGATAGTATATATCTATTTGTACAAATAGTAAATATCAAATACGGGAAAATATTTGTACAAATAGTATATTGATACAAATAGCATTCTTTGCTATAATGATACTGGTGGAAAAGGAGGTATATAAATGCCAGTTTCAAAAGCTCAGCAAAAATCAGTCAACAAGTATATCAAGAACAACTATGATAGCCTTCGGATTGTGGTCCCAAAGGGCCAGAAAGCCACCGTAAAGGCCGCAGCAGATGAGGCCGGGGAAAGTATCAACCAGTACACGCAAGGGGCCTTGCTGGCTCGTATGGGGCTATCTGAATGGCCGCAGGATGGCCCGGCGGAGGAATAAGAACAGCCGCGCGCGGCATCGTATGGAGAGAAAGGGGGCGCGTTTATGACGCTGGTGGAAAGAATCACGCAGGAGGCAAAGGACTTGCAGCCGCAGGCCCAGCAGCAGGTGCTTGACTTTGTGGCCTTCCTCAAGATGAAAGAGCAAAAGGCCATAGAAGCCGACATGGAGGCCATCGTCTCCGAAAACCTGCCCGCGTGGAAGGAGCTTGCAAAATGATCTGGTTGCCCACGGTGGAAAACGTGCTGCTGCTGCATCAAAAGCTGATTGACCGTTCCGGCGGCTCTGCTGGCGTGCGGGACCTGGGACTGATCGAAAGCGCCCTTGCCCGCGCAGAAGCGGCTTTCGGCGGGGTAGAAGCCCATCAGGGGACCATCCGCAAGGCCGCCGCTGTCGGTTGTGGGCTGACGCAGAATCACGGCTTTGTGGACGGAAACAAGCGCATAGGCATGGCCGCTATGCTGCTGATCCTCCGCCGCAACGGGGTAAAACTGGCCTACACGCAGGCGGAGCTTGTCACGCTGGGCCTTGAGGTCGCACAGGGCAAGGCCGATACTGAACAGGTCGCCGCGTGGATTGCCCGGCATCGTACCACGGCGGAGGAATGAGAAGGGGCGAAAGCAGCCTTTGCGGTGCCCTGATGACCCACAAGCTACCCCACAAGCTACCCCACAAGCTACCCCACAAAACCGACATTGGTTTTTTGGAACCGATACCCCACGGCGGAGGGGTGCATGAAAATGCACGCAAATGCACGCATTTTCGGAGTAAGTTTTATCAAATGCAAAAACGCACGCAGAAGGCCCCTTCCTGCCCTTGCAAGGGGGTGGGCTTGTAGGTTTACCCAAAAGCCAGACAAAGGGCCTTTAAGGTGCCTTGCAGGCCGAATACTGCCCATTCCCGAAAAGGGGGTGGGCTTTTTGGTGATCGCCCATCAGAAGCAGAATTGAAGCAGAAAACGGCCTCGTCCGTCGTTGCTTCCGAACAGGGGCTTTTCCCTTGCGCCAAAACTACACCAAAAACACACCAAAAAGCCTTTGGTGCGCTATGTTTGGCGCGTAGTTTTTTCGGAGTTTTTTCCCAAAAAAGGCGAGCTGTGGAAATTCCGCATGTTTCCGCATACGTTCCGCACTTTAATGCATGCCGAAACCCATTGATAAATAAGCGTTTGCGCTATATTTCCGCAGTTTCCACACCAGTGTAATATATGGGTTTAATATATAGTTAGTTATATTTAACTTTTGACAGTAGTTTTGACAGTAATTAGAATGCACTTACATGGTCTTTGATGATCTATCCTTGTAGGGAATCTTTATAAAATAAGCACTCTGTGATGCTCCATGATTCTTGATAATCCATAAGCGCATAACTGGCAGTGTTGGGGTCAGGAGTTCGAATCTCCTATGCTCCACCAAATTAGATACCATAGATTGATACAGTGTATCCGTCTATGGTATCGTTTTTTTATGCCCCGAAATGCCCGTATATCAAGGCTTTTTGAAACAGCGTTGTGCATTTCCTGCCCGGCTGTTCCCATATGTGCCGTTTGGGAGGTGTTTTCGGAGGTGTTTTATGCTCTCGGCTACCATCTGTAGTGGTCAGTAATCGTTAAACGACCGCCAATCGTTAAACAGCCGATGGTAAAATAAAGGCCGGACTTTACAGCATCACGGTGATGCCGCTTCCATTCAGAAAACTGTAAACCATCCTGCCATCGGCATATATCGACACATGGTCGAGCATGGCAATGCAGCGTGCATCCGTGAACTCGGCATCGAGGTACTCGAATTCCATCATTTCAAACAGGAATCCGCTCAGTACAGTGGATTTGTACTCCCGGTCATCCCGTTCCTGCTCCAGCGCTTCCAGCTTCTTTTTCAGCTTTTCATAGTGGTCGGCGAGTTCATTGTACCGCCGGTTGTATTCTTCCTGATCCTGCGCATGAACGGCATTGTCCTCAATGGCTTTCTGAATCAGTCCGGCGATGACTTCCATCTCTTGAGCGGTCTCCGTTATCTTCGCATTTACCTCGGTGCAGTTCTCTAGGTCGTGTTTCACATCACGGATATCATTCAGAAGCGTTTCCCTGTTTTCGTGCAGAATACTGAGTGCTTCAAGGAATCCGTCTTTGAGCCGTTCTTCCGTCACATGCGGGGTACGGCATTTTTCTTCGCTTTTGAACTTGGAATTGCACTGCCAGATGACTTTCCGATACGGATCGTTGGAATGCCAAACCTTTGAACCGTATGTCGAACCGCAGTCTCCGCAGATGACCATCCCGGAAAAGGGACTGCTGCATTCATGCCGCTTACCGCTGGCTTTTCTTCTCTTCATAATTTATGTTTAGTCATACATTATGAGGCGTAACCGCCTCAAACACCTCACTTTCCGT
>ERZ857984.479-NODE-479-length-48821-cov-5.669462_pt1 | contig 48821 bp, 51 predicted proteins | sample MGYA00519914_ERZ857984 | MGnify/ENA primary metagenome ERZ857984 (study PRJEB31778, sample SAMEA3449417) | human gut metagenome | biome: human gut; feature: human-associated habitat; material: faeces | place: United Kingdom | collected 2010/2012 ... | reverse complement strand
AATTAAACCCAAACGCGAAAGTGAATATTTATGGAATAGATAAAAAAGAAAGATGTAAAAAATTTGAAGTAAAAAAAAAGTAAGACTTTAAAGTTAACAAAATTTGATTTGTATAAAGAAGACGCTGATGTATAGAGTAAAGCTACTTTAACTTTTGATTTATCCGAAAGTTTGGCTAGCCAGATTACAAAATATACCAATACTACCAAAATTTATGTTGGTAAATATTAAAATATCTACACTAATACATTTGACACATTTACTAATTTAAATGAAATACAAGTGGACGATTTTAAACTAAACATAAATATATTAATTTTAAATTAAATAATGTAGACAAAACTTTCTTTAAAAGATGACACTTTTAACATAACTAATAATAGTCAGGGAAGCAAAGTTATAATTTTATTTTTAACACTCTAAAATGTAAATGGTGACAAATAAATAATCAATTCCTCAATTTATTAAATAAATTTATTAAAATCCTCATTACAAGTAGTTTTTGCTTGCTGTGGGGGGTTGATAAAGTAGTTTATAAAAGTTGAGCGTTTAAGTTGCGGTTAGAAAATCCTTTTTTTATATTATTGAAGAGGCTTGTCTGAAATGGATGAGCTTCTTTTTTTGTTGTCGTTTGTTTAAGGTTTTAAAGTTTTTTATTTCGTTTATGGTTAAGCCTATTATTTTTTTATTAATTCTATATATATATTTTCTTTTTCATTGATTTTGCCATTAAGATTTGTTCTGCAATTCTCCCTTCTTTTCTACCTTTTTATTCCTTCGTCAAAACCGTCTTTTTCCGCTACCTTCATTAAACTATCTTGATAAATTAAATAAGCCTCTTTCCTGTCATATTAGTTTAATAAATCTTCATTGTCAGTAAAATAATTATACTTATTTATAGCCCTTTAAAAAATTGTATCCTTTTTTAATAATTGAGACATATTCTCCTCCTTATTTGATTCTAAAAATAAAATCCAATTTTTTAATTCTTTCCTAAATATTGCTATTTTTGTTAAACTTCGTAATCTCTACATAAAGTAATTGTATACGGTCGGTTAGAATTTTATTACTTCTTTATAACAATTATATTATAACAGAATAATTTTATTTGTCAAAGTATTTGTAATATTAATTATATATATATTTATAAAATAATTTTATGCAATGGAAAAATCGCCAAAAAAATTCATAATATGGATTTAAAAATTATTAAGTATTATAAGCAAATATTTATTTTTAATGCGAATAAAAATATTTACAAATCAATAGACATAAACCTGCATGCTCTTTCAGTAGCGTCAATTATTAAACTTTTTGAATTCGCTATCGCTTCTTCCAAAGGCATAGCTCTTTTTAAAGCGGGCATTATTGAAACTATTCCCATTTCATAAACCGCTTCCGCTCCGTCTCTTATGTCGCCCACTATCGCAATTACGGGAATATTTTTCGCTCTTTTCGCTATTCCTACGGGAACTTTTCCTTTTTTTGTTTGTCCGTCTATCGCTCCTTCGCCCGTTATTATAAGAGAAGCGTCTTTTATTTCGTTTTCAAAATCTATAATATCCAATATTGCATCAATACCGCTTTTTAACTCCGCATTGCAAAAGGCTATTAAACCTCCGCCTAAACCTCCAGCCGCTCCCGAACCTTCTATATAATCTATTTCTTTATTAAATTTTTCTTTTACTAATTTAGCGATATTTTTTAATCCGTTATCTAATATATCGAAACTTTCTTTATTAACGCCTTTTTGAGTTCCATAAATTGCAGTAGCTCCGTCTTTTCCGTAAAGAGGATTTTTTACATCGCAGGCTACATTTATTTTTATATCAAATATTTTTTTATCTACATTAGAATCGTCTATTTCTGCAATTTTAATCATATTCTCCGCTATAGCTTCAAGTTCTTTTTTATCTTTATCTAAAAATCTATATCCCAAAGCGTTAGCCATTCCAATTCCGCAATCGTTCGTAGCGCTTCCGCCTATTCCAATTAATATTTCTTTTATTCCATTTTCTATGGCGTCTTTAATAAGTTCGCCCGTTCCGTAAGTTGAAGATTTAAGCGGATTTTTTTCTTTTATCAAAGTTAAACCTGAAGCCTCCGCCATTTCAATAACGGCTTTATTATTATCGATTATTCCGTATTTTGCTTTTATAATTTTGCCGAGCGGATTTCTTACATTAACTTTTTTTATTTTTCCTCCCGTAGCGTATAAAACAGAATCGACAGTTCCTTCGCCTCCGTCTGCTATGGGAATTTTTTTTAATTCAATATTTTTAAATACTTTTAATATTCCTTCTTCTATAGCGTTACAAACTTCCAAACTTGATAAACTGCCCTTAAAAGAATCGGGAATAATAATAATTTTTTTCATTTTTAATTTGTCCTTAAAGGTTTTGAATTTCTTATAATATTTTCATTTTAAAGATAAATTAAATAATATTAATTTTCATTGTTTATATTATACAATAATTTATATAAAAGTTGTATTGTTTGTATAATGTAATTTAATAATTTTTTTGATATACTATTAATTAAATTAAAATATAAGGAGTTAAATATGCAAGGAATTTCATTAATTATAGCTTTTATCATTTGTATAATAATTATGATATTTGCTATATCGAAATTAAAAATTCATCCGTTTTTGTCTATTATGGGCGTTTCTCTGCTTCTATCATTTTTAGCGGGAATTCCAATAAAAACTATTCCTTCAATAATAGGAATGGGATTTAGCGGAACATTTACAAGCATAGGAATAGTAATTATATTAGGCGCATTAATCGGAACTATTTTAGAAAAAACGGGAGGCGCTTTAAAACTTTCCGACATGGTTATAAAAGTTGTAGGCAAAAAGAAACCCGAACTTGCAATGCTTATTATGGGCTGGATAGTTTCTATTCCCGTATTTTGCGATTCTGGTTTTGTAATTTTAAATCCGATTAGAAAAGCTTTGGCAAAAAGAACTTTGACTTCAAGCGTTGCTATGTCTGTCGCTCTTTCTGCAGGTTTATATACTTCGCATGTATTTATACCTCCTACTCCAGGACCAATTGCCGCAGCAAATACTTTGGGAGTAGGCGACCATCTTTTAATGGTTATAGGAATGGGAATTTTATGTTCAATATTGCCTTTAATATCGGGATATTTCTTTGCAAAATATATTGGTAAGAGAGTTAAATCTATAGACGAAATAGAAAATAAAGATAGCGTTAAAAGTTATGAGGAATTGGTAAAAAGCTACGGAAAATTGCCTAACGGTTTTTTAGCGATAGCTCCGATTATAATACCTATTCTTTTAATGGGTTTAGCTTCCGCCGTTACTATGGCAAAATTAGAAGGAAGTTTTATAAGTTTATTACAATTTTTAGGAACTCCAATAATTGCATTAGCTGTAGGCGTTATTTTTGGAGCAATAACTTATTTTAATCAAAAAAATAGCGTTGAAAATATAGAAAGTTTTTACGATATAACAAACGATACTTTAAAAATTGTAGGACCTATACTTTTTGTAACGGCTGCTGGCGGAGTTTTGGGAAAAGTTATAGCTTCTTCAAGTTTGGTTGATTTTATAACGGAAAATGCCACTCTATTTCAAACTATAGGAATATTTTTTCCGTTTATTTTATCGGCGATATTGAAAACTGCGCAAGGTTCTTCTACTGTAGCATTAACTACAACCGCGGGAATAATAGCGCCTTTAATGGGAGCTTTAGGTTTGGATACGCCTGCATTAGCTTCTTTAACCGTTATGTCTATTGCAGCTGGCGCTATGACTGTTTCGCATGCAAATGATAGTTATTATTGGGTTGTTACGAATTTTGGAGAGATGAAAGCCGAAGACGGTTATAAAACTCAAACTTTAATGACGCTTATAATAGGAATAGCGGGCATAATAAATGTGTTTTTAGTGTCTTTGGTATTAAGATAAAATTATAAAATATATTTAAAATCATTAATATGTATTTTATATAAATTAGTATAATTTTTAATAATCCTATAAATAGTTTTTATTAAATATAATTATTTATAGGATTATATACATTTTATAAATTAAAATTAAGGATTTAAATATATGATTTCTTTAGATAATCAAATAGCAAAAAAAATTATTAAAAAAATAATGAATGATACTGATTATAAAATCAATATTAACATTATGAACGAATACGGAGAGATTATAGCGAGCGGCGATAAATATAGAATAGGAAAAATACATTCTGGAGCTTTGGAAGTTATTGAAAAAAGAAAAAGCATGCATTATTTTGATACTATAGATAACGATACCGAAAGCAGTAAACCTGGAATTAATATGCCAATAATATTTAATAATGAAGTTATAGGAGTTGTCGGAGTTACGGGAAATCCAAAAAAAATAAATATAATAGCCGATATGGTAAAAATGCTTACGGAAATATTTATAGAAAGAGAAATAGACGCAGATAAAAAAATATTTAAACAAACTACTCTTAATAATTATATTCATAAAATTATATCGAAAGAAAATTATAACTACGCTTCCACAATAAATATTTGGGCGGAGAAAAATAATTATTTATTTGATATAGATAGAGCCGTTTGCCTAATAAAATTTGAGAAAAATGAGAATCTAGATATATACAAAACTTTAGAATATATAATAGACAAAACGAAATATTTAAAGTATTTTTATAAACAAGATATAGTATCTTATTTGGGAAACAGACAATTTATTATTATAAAAAGTTTTAATAATAAAGAAAAAACGGATAAAAAAAGCGTATTAAAAAATTTCTTTACAAGCCTTCAAAAAGAAATAGACAGTAAAATGAATTTAAAATTTTCAACGGCATGCGGAGTAATAGTTAATAGTTTAGATAATATACCTTACAGTTATGAACATGCGGATTTTTTGCTTAATTATATAGAGTTTAAAAATAAATCCGTATATTTTATAGAAGATTATATTTTGGAATTTCTTACTTTAAGCGAAGAAGCAAATTCAAAAATGATATTAGGAAACGCTTTGAATATAATAAAAATAAGTCCGCTTTATAAAGAAACAATTACGGCTATGAGTAAAAACGATATGAATATAAATAAAGCATGCGAAAGTTTACAGATACATAGAAATACTATGGTTTACAGAATGAAGAAAATAAAAAAGATTTTAGGATTAGACCCGATTAATAATCATAAAGATAGAATTAAATTTTATATTTTGTCTATTATATTAAATAAAAAGAATTAAAATGATTTATTTATAATTTATTTTATTTTGACAAAAATTTTTATTTTAAGTATAATAATTATTTAATGCCAAATTTATACAATAAAGAACATATCAATAGTTTAAATAATCATTAAATAATTGACTTTTTTAAAATACAAACATAATATAATATTTATGAATAGCGTAGAAAACTTTATTAACAAATTAGAAAACGAAAAGGAATTTACTTTTACTTTAGAGATAACTCCGCAGGCAAAATCCGATTTAGGATATTTAGTAGAAAAAATAAAATCTTCAAATATAGAAAAATATATTGACGCTTTTATTATTCCCGACTCTCCTTTTGCGAATTTAAAAATCTCGCCAATACTCTCGTCTTTGCAATTATCTCAAAGATTAAAAACCGAAAAACCTTTTATAATAACTCAAACTATGAGAGATAAAAATTCAATCGCTTTACAAAACGATTTAATAGGAGCAAATTATTTTGATATAAGAATGGTTTTAGCTTTAACGGGCGACCCTGTGGTTAATGGAAATCAAAAACAGGCAAAAGGCGTATTTGAAGGCAATTCCGAACTTTTAATAAGAATAATTAAAAATTTGAATGAAGGCAAAAGCGCGGGAAATTTTATTTTTAAAGAGCCTCTTAAAAAAATATATCCTTTCTGTTCAATAAATAGTTATTCAAAAAATGACGAAATGCTTAAAGTTAGGCTTTCAAAAAAAACCGCTAGCGGAGTTAAGGCGATATTTACTCAACCTATATACGAAGTTGAAACTTTAAAAAAATTCTTAAATTGGATTGACGAAATGCCATTAAAAGAAATGAAATTAAAAGAAAAACCGATTTTATTTCCAGGCTTTTTTCCCGTTTTAAGTTATAAGACGGCTTATTTTATATATTATAAACTTCCTGGCGCTTATATACCTGAAGAATGGCTTAATAAATTAAAAGATGCAAGTAAAAAATCCGAAGACGAAGAAAAAAAAGTCGCTTTTGAGCTTTCTTCAAATTTATTTAAAGATATGTTAAGCGTTTATAAGAAAATGCATATAATGAGTATGAATAATTATGATTTTGTAGCCGATTTATTAAAACATATTTGTTAATTGAAATGATAATAAAAGATGACTTACCACTTCATGTAAATTCCATACATTAATTTTAAAAAATCATTAATAATAACTTTGATAAATTAAATTATTTTATTATAATATAACTATGAAATATGGGAAAGTGTATAAATTGAGTGACTTATTCGACTTATATCTGCTCGGAGAGAATGGAAACGAAGATTTATTAACATATTTATTCGATTCTACTTTAAAAAGAATTTAATTTTTGAAGAAATTAAAGATTTAGAAATAATCGATCATTCGTCAAAGGTTGGCTTTAGCCTTAATTTATCAGAAAACATAGAGTTAAAAGAATCTATAATTGATATTCCCAAAGGGATGCCTTCGGCGAAAGTAAAAACAAAAAATAATTAAACTGTGATTATTGAGTTTTAATTATGCATAAATATGGATTTCTTGAAAAGAATTTTTTTTTATATTTCAAAAAATATTTTCAATGAAATTACACTTATACGCTAAATAACACATTCTTTTTATAAAAGAATGTGTTATTTTTCTTCTTTATTTTCTAAAAAATAAAAACTTCTACTTACTTTTTTGGCATCAAAAAAGTAAGTAGAAGTTTTTTAGTTCTTTTTGTATTCTGTCCGCTTTAATGTGTTAGCAAAAAAAGAACAAATATTTTGACAAATAAAAATATTTTGTTATAATTATTTTTAATTTAATAAAAATGGTTTGTATAAAAGCTATTATATAAAATGCTTAAAAAATTTTATAAATAATTATATATTATAATGTATAAATAAGAGTTTTAAGGAGTAAAAAATGACTTTTTTAGAATTAGCGGAAGAGGTTTTAAAAGATGCAAAAGAGCCTCTTACTTATAAACAAATTTGGGAAAATGCTAAATCCGAACCTCAAGAACTGTATAAAAAAGTTGGAAGTAAAGGAGATACGCCAGAACATACCTTAAGGGTTAGCATTACTAATGACATAAATAAAAATGGTGAAAATTCTAAATTTATATTTGCAACTGAAAAACCAAGAACTTTTTGGCTGAAAGAAAGAAAAAATGAACTTCCGCCTATATTAGAAAAATTAAAACAAAAAATACAAGAAACTCAAGAAAAAGAAATAGAAGAAAAATATAAATTTAAAGAGCGAGAATTACATCCATTGCTTGTAAATTTTATAAATAACGATGAAGATTTTAATATTCGAGCTAAAACCATCCATCATGAAAGTTCAAAAAAGGAAGAAAAAGGCAAAAATAGATGGAATTATCCCGATATTGTTGGCGTAAGGTTTCCATTTGACAACGAAAAAATGAGCGGAGCAACTTTAGATTTATTACAAAATATTAATCAAATTCAATATAAACTCTATTCTTTTGAATTGAAAATTATTATTAATTTTTCTAACCTTAAAGAATGCTATTTTCAAGCCGTTTCAAATTCAAGTTGGGCTAACGAAGGCTACCTTGTAGCTTTTGATATAGATGAAAATGTAATTGAAGAACTTAAAAGGCTTAATGCAAGTTTTGGAATAGGAGTTATTCAACTTGATATTAAAGAATTAAAACCTAAAATTATTTTGCCTTCAAGTCAAAGAGAATTAGATATTGAAACACTAAATATGCTTGTTAATGATAGCCCAGATTTTAATATATTTATTGAAGATATAAATAATATTATAAAAGCTAAATCAAGTAATTTGGTAAATCAAATTAAAGATAGTTTTGATAAAGTATTCGATAGCGCTGAAGAATTAAGAGAGTATATAGAAAAAAATATTAGGTAAGTAAGGAGTGAAAAATGGGAAACCCGAGAGGATTTTTATATTTTCAAAGAGCGGAATTAATAAAACTAGAACCAGAAGAGAGAATAAAAAATTATAGAGAGTTTAGCGAATTGCCAAGCAAAAAAGAACAGGAAAGGCAGGGCGGAAGATGTATGAATTGCGGAGTGCCTTTTTGTCAAGTTGGAAAAATTGAACAGAAAAAAGAAATCGGTTGTCCGCTTAAAAACCTTATCCCCGAATGGAACGATTTAATATATAAAGGACTTTGGGAAGAAGCCTACAGAAGATTAAGCTTAACGAATCCGTTTCCAGAATTTACGGGAAGAGTTTGCCCAGCTCCTTGCGAAGATAGTTGCGTTTGCGCCATAAACGGAAAAAGCGTGACGATAAAAAATAACGAACTTGCAATAATAGAAAACGCTTATAAAGAAAATTTGATAAAGCCGATAAAACCTTTAAAGAAAAAAAATAAAAAAGTGGCAATTATAGGAAGCGGTCCTGCGGGGCTTTCATGCGCTTATAGTTTGAATATTGCAGGTTATGATGTAGAAGTTTTTGAAAGAAGCGACAGAGCGGGAGGACTTTTGATTTATGGAATTCCCGATATGAAGCTTGATAAAAATATTTTAAAAAGAACTTTAGACAATCTTGAAAAAAGCGGAATAAAATTTAACACTAATCAAAATATTAACTCTAAAGCGAAAGCTCAAAAATTAGCTGAAAAATTTGACGCTATAGTTTTATCGACAGGAGCGAGCGAACCTAAAGATTTGAAAATCGAAGGAAGAGACTTAAAAGGCATAATGTTTGCAGTTGATTTTTTAACTAAAAATACAAAAAGTTTATTTGAAAAAGGTTGCGCAGAGGAGATTGCAAAAGATAAAGATGTTTTGATTATAGGAAGCGGAGATACTAGCGTCGATTGCGCCGCCGTTGCCGTTCGTCAAGGAGCAAAAAGTATAACTCGTTTTGAGAGAAGCGCAAAAAGGTCTTTGACAAGATTAAAAAATAATCCTTGGCCTTTGAAAGAGGATATTTTTAAAACAGATTACGGTTTGGAAGAGGCGATTTTTAAATATGGAAAGGACCCGAGAGATTACGAAAAACTTACTAAAAAATTTATAGGAAAAAACGGAAAAGTCGAAGGCGTTATTGCAAGAGATTTAAAAAAAGTTATGGTTGACGGAAAACTTATAAATGAAGAAATTAAAGGAAGCGATAAATTTTATAAAGCGGATTTAATTCTTTTGGCAATGGGTTTTGAAGGAAGCGAAAATAACTTAAAAGAAATTTTTGAAATAAAATTTGACGAAAAAAATAATATTGAAGAGAATAATTTTAACGCTAAAAATAAAATATTTGTTTGCGGAGATGCAAGAATGGGACAAAGTTTAGTAGTTTGGGCTATTGAGGACGGGAAAAAATGCGCTGAAGCGGTTGATGATGTTTTAAGTTTGAATAATAAAGTATTGAAAAATATTATATAAAATGATATAATTTATAAATTAATTAAAACATAATTTTTTAATGAAAAATTTTATAAAAATTAAGGAATACAAATTATGAACGCATTGGTAACTTTGGGAATAGTAATTTATTCTATAGTATGCATACTACTTATTTTATTAATCATAATACAAGGCGGAAAAGCTGAAGGATTATTTTCAAGCGCTCAAGCTAATGTATTGGGAAGCCAAAGAGGAGACGCTTTAACTAAAGCTACAAGAGTTTTAGCGGCGGTTTTTATTTTAGGAGCTTTATTTATATCTATGGCAATAAGCGCTCAAAAAACGGCTTTTGAAAATGTATCTAAAACTACTAATACAACGCCTCTAACCGTTCCAGAAGAAAATTTGGAAAATACTAACGATACGACTTCAAATTGAATTTAAGTTTCAATTAAAATAGATTGTTTCGAGTATTGTATATTTTAAAAAATAGTTTTGTAAAAATAAAAATTATTTCTTTAATTTGCTTATATTTATATTATTCGTAAAAATTAAATTGTCATCCAAATTTAAAATAATTTCAAGTTTATTTGCATTATTCCAATGATTTTTATCAAATTGAATTTTAAAACCTATTCTCTGCTCGTTTGGAAAAGAAATATTATAAAAATTATTGTTTCCGTTAAATACTAATTTTTTATTTTTATATAATGAAAACAAAACTTTTAAATTATATATCTTATTATCGTTTGTATAATTTATGTTTTTTAATTCTATAGTTGGAACTACAGCATCGCCGTAAAAATCTAAATTATTTATTTTAATTTCTATAGGATTATTTCCTCTTCTTAAAGAAGCGAAAAAAGGAATATTATCTAATAAGCCCCATTTCATCATAAAAAATATTATTACAAAAAAAGTGAGAAACGCTCCGTATAAAAACATAAATTTTCTTTTAGCAAAAGGGCTAACTTTTACTTTTGGAATAGGTTTATAAACTCTATGCTCTCTTTTATCTTTATTATAGAATTCTAATTCGGGTCTTTTAGGGTCGTAAACTTCTCTTGGCAATTTTAAATCCTTTTTAATATTTTGCTTGCGTATAAAGTTAAATCTTTTGGCTGAATAGAATCGTTTCCAAATATTTTTGCAGCTTTATTAAAAGCTTTCGACTGAATCATAAGAGATAATTTTGCAGATTCTACAATATTTAATTTTCTTGCAAGAAAAGAGCCTATAAATCCCGCTAAAATATCTCCCATTCCCGCTTTTCCCATAGAAACCGTTGGATTATAATTTATATATATATCGTTATCTTTCATAAAAAAACTAACGGCGTCTTTTAATATAATAGACGCTTTTGTTTTTTCTCTGAATATCGATAAAGAATTATAAGGATTTTTCAAAGCTTCAATATGATTTATACCCGTTAATTTTTCAAATTCGTATATATGAGGCGTGAGTATAAAATTTTCTTGCAATTCTTCCAAAGTATTTTGAAACATTAAATATAAAGCGTCCGCGTCAATAACTGTAGGAATATTAATCTGTTTTAATATAGAGTTTATAAAAACTTCTGTAGACATATCTCTTCCGATTCCCGAACCTATTACACAAGCATCGCTTTTATTTATATCGTTTGCTATAATAGTATCGTTTTCATTAAAATATTTTTGATTATCTTCGCCTACTCCTATAATAACGACTTCGGGCATTTGAGGAATAATTATATTTTTGACAATTTCGGCAATTCCTTTTGGAACATAAAGCCTTATAAATCCAACTCCGCTTCTGTAAGCCGCATTAACGGATAAAACCGCAGCGCCTATATAATCCGAACTGCCCGCAACTATTGCAAGATTTCCTTGTTCTCTTTTGCTAAAAAAAGCGTTTCTTTTTCTTTTTATTTCTTCTCTTAATTTTTTATCGTTATAATTTATTAATAAAGCTTTATATTCAGAGTTGTCTATTATTTCTTTTGGAAATATAGATTTTATAATAAATAATTTTCCAATATATTCTCTTGTTTCGTATAAAAAGAATATATCTTTCGCAAAACATATAGTATAAGTTTCATGAGCCTTAAAACATATATTTATATTTTCAAAATCGTTTATTTTAGAAGATAATCCCGAAGGAATATCTATTGCTATTCTTATAATATTTAAAGAGTTTAATTTGTCTATTAATAATTTTTCTATTCCGCCTAAAGCTCTATTTCCGCCCGTGCCAAATAAAGAATCTACTGCAATATCTCCTTCTTCAATATTTTCTAATATTTCAAATACTTTCTCTTCGCTTCCCAAATAAACAATATCAATTTCCATATCTTTTAAAATATTAAAATTAATATATGTATCTTTATTTACTCTGTCAATATTTCCCGTTAAATAAACTTTTACATTATAGCCGTTTTTTATTAAATATCTCGCTATTGCAAGTCCGTCTCCGCCGTTTCCTCCGACTGACGAAAATATATGAACGCATTTATTATACAAGGCTTTTCTATGTCTTTTAATAAGCAAATAAAATATTTCGCTTGCGACATGCTCCATAAGAAGAATCGAAGGAATTTTTTCAGTTGTTTTTTTATCGATATTTATTAATTCCTCTACGGTTACGACTTTCATATATAATCCTAATATTTTATTATTTTACAACCGCCATAAAAGACGAAATTATACTTCCGTTTAATTTATTATATTTTGAAATTTGAGAGTATAAATTTACTATTCTGCCATTTTGAGCCAATATATTTGAATAAACTCCGCTCGGTATAAGAGGCGCATTAGTAGTAAATACATTTTTATCGTAATAATAAGATAATTTTAAAGACCATAATGCATGCCCGTTCTTTTTGGCGCTAATAAAATTCGGATATAATATTATAAACGATTTTGACAAAGTATTATAAAAATATTTAATATCTTCTATGCTATTAGTATTATTTTTTGGCAATATCATACTTTCTGGAAGTTTTTTATAACTAATAGAACTTCCCTTTTTAATAACGGCGTCTACTTTATATTTTTTATTATTATAAGCGTATATTAATGGCCAGTATGTGACATCGTTATATAATTCTTTTGATAAATCCCAATAATACATATTTGAAGCTAATTTATAAGAAAATAAATCTTTTGAATCTATATAACTAAAATATTCGTTGACTATATTATATAAATTTTTATTGTCTATATTATAAGTTAATCCTTCGTTAAAATTAGGATAATTTATAAAAGATATTACTACAAACGCTACAACGACTATAAACGCCGCAGCGATTAAAATCGGATAAGGATTTGTATTTTTCTTTTTTCTTATAGTTATTCTATCTCTAGTTATTTTATTGTTAGTTATTTTTTTATCTATTTTTTCTACTTCATTTATACTGCTTATTTTATTTACGACTCTTTGAGTATTTCTATTTTCAAAAAACTCTTTCTCAAAATGATTTATATCTTGAGATTCTTTCTCTTTATATTCTTTAATTGATTTGTATTTTTCTTCTTTATTTTTCAAACTATTTTTATTAGAATATAATTCGTCTAATTCTTTAGATATACTATCTATAATTTTATCTATATTAAATCTCTTATCTACAAAATATAATAATACTTCGTCCGCTTCAAATTTTATATGTCCATCGCTATAAAAGAAAGTTCCGAAATATTCTATATATACTCTCTCTCCGTTGTCAACGATATGCCTTATAGATTCTAATATAGTTTCGTAAACTTGTATTTTTCTATCGTTATTTGAAATATCTTTTATAGATTCGTCAAAAGCTATATCATGACTTCTGAAAATTAATTTGCAATTATTAACGAATATATAACCTATATCATATATATAAAATACATTGTCGTTTATAATTGAAAGAATAATATTTTTAAATAATTCATCTACCAAAGATATAACTTCAGATTTGCTTTTCTTAAATCTGCTCGATAATCTTCTTGTTAAAGCGGTGGAAGTTATTTTATTTAATTTATCGTTTTGCTCTTCGACTAAATAGCTTAAATTATCCGAACATTCAAAATTAATATATCCGTCTTTATAATAGAAAGTTCCAAAATCTTCTATATATATTATTTCCGCATTATCTATAATATGTCTCATAGTTTCAAATACGGCTTCATAATAAGATTTTTGTCCGTAATATTTGCCGACTATATTTTCTAAAGAAACATCGAAGGCAATATCGGCGTTTCTAAAAATAACATTGGAGTTTTTATCCGAATAAATATATCCCAAGTCGTATATATAAAATACTTTTCCATCGACAATAAATTGAGCTATTCTTGAAAATATATATTTTATAGAATCGTTAATTTCTTCTTCCGATTTTCTAAATCTGTTTGATAATCTATCTATCAAAGTATTATTGCTAAACATCGCTACCCCTTAACTTTTAGAATAAGATTTGATATAATAAAAACCTAATCTTTAGAATTAGGTTTTTATCTTTAAACTTATAGATATTCTTTTAGCCATTCTTTTAATTGGCTTTCATTTTTCATGCCTTCGGCTCTTTTCAAAACTTCTCCTTTCTTAAAAACTATCAATGTAGGAATAGATTGAACTCCGTATTTGGCTGCAATCTCTTCGGCTTCGTCTACATTAACCGCTCCGAAATTCATTTTGCTAGAATATTCGTCCGCAACCTTATGCAATACAGGAGTTTGCATTTTACAAGGTCCGCACCATTCTGCAAAAAAGTCTATTAAAGTAGCCTTATCTTCAGACACTGTAGAGTCAAAAGTTTCGGCATTTAATTGTGATACTGACATATTGTTATCCCCATTTTATAATTTCTTATAGTCTAACTTTTTTTAAATAAAAGTCAATAGTCTTTTTATATAAATTAATAATAATATAATATACCTAAACTATTAATTCTAAAAACGACTTTCCATTATCAGGTAATTTTTTATTGAAGAAGTCTGCTGCTGTTTGACCAATATCAGCTAAAGTATCTCTTTCTCCTATATATCTATTATGACAACTATCTTTATAAATTAAAATAGGAACCATTTCTCTTGTATGATGCGAATGTCCTATTTTTGGATCATTGCCATGATCTGCCGTAATTATCATTATATCGTTTTTATCTAATATTTTTATAAGCTTATTTAGTTCTTTATCCACTATTTCTAAAACATTTGCATATTTTAAAGCATTTTCTTGATGTCCTGCTAAATCTGTTTCTTGAATATTGGCACAGAAAAATCCGAAATCTTCCGCTTTAACTTCCTCTATTAGTTTATCCATAACTAACTTACTATCAACCGCAAATATTGATTTACCGAATTTATTTTCAACTATATCCGCTACTTTACCTATTAATATGGTATTTATATCTTTTCCTAATATGAATGGAAGTTGAACATTACTATTTATACCATATCCCATATGTTGGACCTGATATCCATTATTATATACTCCTGTTTTTGGTGCGCTTACACCTGCAAAAGAATTATCTTTACACTCATATGCATTCTTAATGTCATCTATAGTCACAGATTTTCCACCAAAAGTTATTACTCTTGGAACCTTTACCAGTTCTCTTACTATTCTACCGACTTTTAAAAGTTCTTCAAAAGAAATTTTATCAAAAGTTCCTGTTATATTATATACTTGTCCTAAATCCGCTTCTAAATTATCTCCTATAGATAAGCAATTATTTACTATAAGAATCTTTTTTTCATTCCCAAATCGTTCAACATTATAGCCTTCCTCTATTAATTTTTTTTCTATAATATCTATATTATTATAAAATGCTTCTTTCAAAGGTTTCTTTGGGTTGGTCCCCATCAATTCCTGATGTCCATAAAAAGTATCACAACCATCATGCTTTAATTTACACTTTCCGTATACAGCATTATCAGAAAACTTTACATTACCTATTTCTAAATTTGCGGCGTTTGCTATACCTAGTCTTCCTAAATTCGGTATGGCAATATTCTTTTTACAAGATAATACGCTTCTGTATGTATTAGCGCCTATATCTTGGGGTCTAACTTTTTTCACATCTTCCATCTCACCTATTCCAAAGCTGTCTAAAACTATAACTATAAATCTACTCATTTTTAACCTTTACTCCCTTATATTTATATTTTATTCTTCCTAAACTATCGTAGACTGCAGATATTATAGGTCTATCATATTTTAATCCTTCTATTAGCACTACATCGCTTCGAGTAACAAATATTTGAGTTCTAAAAGCTCCTATTACAGTATCTCCTATATTAGCCTTATATTTAGCCTCAAAATAATAATCTATATTATCTAGCTGTGGCGGAACGACTTCAATCTGTTTTAATTTATCAGTATATTTACCTACAAGAACATTTTTTATTCCAGAGCGTCTATAATATCCGCCTCCGTAAAAATATGATTTGTTATTCAAATTATGAGAAATTTCAGATATATATATAATAGCGGGTTTTTCCTGTTTAAAATTTCTACTATTAAACGGAGTGGTTCCCGTTAAAGAATGCCCTGGCTCTCCATACGTGCCTCCAAGTGCTTTTATATATTTTATATTTTCTAAAGAAGTTATTGAAGGCATATTTAATTGTTCAATCTCTATTCCAATATCATTCATAATAGACTCGCATTTTTTTATAGTTTTCACATTATTCGTAGCTTCAATTTTATTAGAAATACTATTATATAAAAAACATGGAAATGAAGTTATGCCTTTTATTTTTACATTTTTTAATTTTAAAATTTTTTTTGCAATACTTTTAATTTCATTTAAATAAAATCCGCCAGACTGTCCTGAATATATTATATCGTTTTCATCTATTACTTTTATCATAATGCCTTGTATTTTATTTAATTTATCAGCCATATTATTTATTTCTTTAATTTTATCTAATGAATATACTGTTATTATATCAACGCCTTTTTCAATTATATTTTCAAGCATCTTTGAAGGTATTTGAACAAGATGACCCACATGACCTAATTTTATATTATTATCTAACATAACTTTTGCTTCTTTAAAATCCACCGCTACTATTCCTAGATAACCTAACTCTATAATCTTTTTAGCTATATATGGAATTCGACCTATTTGTTTAGTCATTGCATACAATTTTATTCCATTTCTATTTGCTTCTTCAAGTATAATTTTAGCGTTATCTATTATTGTATCCACATCCAAAATATATGAATCAGGCAATATTAATCCTTTTTGATGAAAATTTAAAGCTGTTTTTACTAACTTAAAATTTCCTTCTTTAATAGCTTCTATAAACATTTTATTTATTTCCTTTTAACAATTTATAACTATCTTTTAATATCCTTAAAACTGTATCCACTCCAGCTCTGTTAGGATTTATTCTTATCATTCTATTTTCTAAGGTATTGTCAGATTTTATAAAAGTTCCAGATACCTTGTAGAATAAAGGACTAAATTCATATTTTGATTCTGCTCCAACAGGATTTGGCAAAGCGCCAAGTTTTTCAGAATATAACAATATTTCTTTTGCTATATCCTCTTTAAATTCTATTACTATAACCTTTGACTGTGCATTAACTATATAGGCAGATTTTATAAATTCTATCTCCCCACTATTTAAAATATTGAACAGTTTATTGTTTACTTCAGATTGAATAGCCAACGAAACCGGGGCATATATAAACCCTTTTAATACTTCTAAAGCTTCATATCCCTGAACCTGACAACCTCCAGAATAATTCGCTTCTATAACTTTATCAATATATTTTTTATTTCCGACCAGACATCCTATACCTTCGGGACCAAGAAGCTTAAATGTTGAAAATGCGGATAGATTGGCACCAAGCTCTATCCCTATATTTTTAGTTTTCATTACCGCATAGTTATCGTCCGTTATTATAGGAATATTATATTCTTTTATTTTATCTATAACATCTTTAATATTATAAGAGTCCCCAATTTTCTGACGCGTATGTTGAATTAAAGCGATGTCTATATTATTGTTTTTCAAAGTATTTTCAATTTGAGATAAATCGTTAAAATCAGATTCTATAGTTTCAATATTCATTAAATTAAAAGTTACTTCTGTGGTAGGATATATTGGAGCTTTATGTATCAATATATTTCTTCTATTTTTATCTTTTAATAGCCCATATAATCCCCACTTTATAGCTGCGGTTCCAGCCCCTCTTACCAATACCGATTTTTCAGCATTAAAAAATTCGGATATAATATTTTCAGCCTTTAAAGTAAAAGAAGGTTTATTTATCCCTTTTATAACACCTAAATCTCCTCTAGTTAATATTTCGCTTCCTCTAAAGTGCTTTGTTATAATATCTACTATTTTAAACTGCTTTTCTTTAGCTTCTTCTATATCTATAGATTCCAATGGATATACATTCATTATTTCCTCCATTTTATAAACCGAGTATTCTTTTTGGATTTTCAGATGCCATTTTAGTTATTTTTTCTGTTTCTATTTCATATTTTTTCATCATAGGTATAAAATTTTCTATTAAATAGGCGTAACCTATTCCTCCATTAACTTCTAAATGAGATCTTCTAGTTATATCAAGAGAAAGTATTATTTTATCTTCCCAATGCAAGTCGCATAATGTTTTTATAAAATATAATCTTGTAGATTCTGGCAAATAATTTACCTTACCTATAGTATCAAAAGCTATGTATACCCCCCTGTCTAATAAACTTTTTATATAGTCTAAATTATTAGATAAGTCAGTATGTCCAAGTATAACTCTTTCTAAATTAACATTTTCACTTTCCAATATATCTAACTGTTCATGCCCGAATTTACCAAGACTTGTATGCGTAGTTATAAATACATTAGTTTCTTTTTGAGCAATAGCAGAGGATAAAAATACTTTTTTTTCATTATCGGTTATAGTATCAAAACTCGTTCCTATTTCTCCTATAAAAGAAGCTTTTTTATCAGTTCCTTCTATTCCGACATTAATATCATTTATCATTATTAGCGCTAATTGTTCTATTGTCGATTCCTTAACCTCTTTAGGAAAAAAAGGTTCTTTATAATATCCTGTAGACATAAATATATTTATTCCTGTTTCATCTTCCATTCTTTTTACATAATTCACATTTCTGCCTATTCCTATATTTGAGACATCTACAATTCTTGAAACTCCAAGAGTTTTAATCTTCTTTAATTCTCTTTTGGTTTCTTCAAATAAATCAAGTTTACAATCTATATCGTTTTTTTCTTTTGAGAGGTCTATAGTTATATGTTCATGCATGTAGGATATATCTTTAATCATTATACTTTACCTTACCTTAAGTATTAAAAAATGACCTATTATCTATATTATTCAATGGATAATTCAAAAAATAATTAATAAAAAGTTTAGGTCTGTATTCTTTATTTAAAATTTTTGCTATTTCTAACATATAAAATAAATTTTCTTTGCCTTTTCTAGCAAGTACTACTATAGAAGTTCCTAAACTTGAAGTCGGTATATTCAAAGCGGAACAATTTAGCATATTTGCAACTTTAGCATATCTTTTATTTGACTTCTTTTGAATATCAAGTGCTTTTTTACCTAAAATACCCACTAAAGAATCTCCCATTCCTTCAACTTCTATATCTTCTTCAATATAAATGAAAATATCATATTTATATAAGATATTTTTTAACTCATATATTAAATCTTCTCTATAGAATAATCCTTTATCAGTATCTATAATATCCAAATTATAAATTCTTTTTAATCTTTTAATATAATTTGTATTTGATAATACAGAATCTATAGATATTTTTATATTCTTTTTATAATTCTTATTCTCTAGAAATAATATAGAAGCCCCATATAAATCTTGAAAATTCTGCGCTATAATTCCTATACCTGGTATAAAAGATATATTATCCGTAGATTTTTTCTCTCTAATTCCTTTTATACCAACGCCCGAGAGTAAAATTGAGTATAAATTTAGTGAAATAGACGGAATTAAAACTGATCCGCCACCATCTGTGCCTATACCTATAGTATTTAAACCATAAAGAACATTTATAGCGGTTCCGCTTGAAGAACCTGTCATAGGCTTACCTGTTATAGGATTAGTCAATTTAATATCTGTAGCCCTTCCTCTATCAGAAGAATTATCAATAGTATGCCATACATAATTATTATCTGTAAATATTTTTATTATTTCATTACTTATTTGAGAAGTATTTTTAATACCAAAAGTTTTCCATTTGTTAGGATTAATTTTAAACAACTCTAATAAAACATTAGGATTTTGTTCTTTTATGGATTTGCTTATAAAACTATTGCTTCTATATATTCCAGCTAAAACCTTCTTATTCATAAATTCTCAAATTACACCAAATATAATTTTAAAACATATAATATATTTATCAATATACCAAGTATTATAGCCGCTATAGGCCCCATAGCAATATCCATAAATGGTTTTTTAGAGGTTTTATTCAATGTGTATAAACCAATTACAAAAATATATCCTATACCAGAAGCCATTTCTCCAGCAGCTAACAAACTTCCTCCAATCAAAGCCAATTCTAAAACTTTTGACATACATGTCCTAACCTGGTCTCCGCAAGCTCTGATTCCAGGGAACCTATCAAATAATTTAGCTATGCTTTCTAAAGCCATTATTTCTAATATTATTATTATAAACCCTGCTACAAAAGATATAAATGGATTTTTTACGAATATTCCTAAAACAAAAACAAATGTCATTCCTGTGGGAGCATACACGCCCGTAGCAATTGCTGTAGTAGCTATTAATGGAATGAATCCTAAAGTTCTAGCCAAAGCAACAAATCCCGCTTCAGAAATCTTTTTTTCAGATAAGAGATTTAAAGAAATAGGATCTCCAGCTATTAATCCAAGACTTACAGCCGAAGCTATAAGCCCCCCCATTAAAGCTAAAATGAGCATATTTTTCTTAATTCTTTTTATTCTTTCTGAAAAAATATTTAAAAGAATTTGATTACTATTAACATTTTCGCTATACCTTTTGTCTTTTATAGCAAATACAAGCATTATAGACATACCTATTAGTAATGCCATACCGTCTGGATTTAAAATAACATTACTATTATTAATGCTAAATTTGCCATATATTTGAATTACTTGCCTTACCAAAACTATTATAAAGAAAGATAATATACCTTTTTTAAAACTATATTGATATCCTATTACTAAAGCTGGAAATACAGCAAAAGCCGTTACTATTGGAGAGCCAACTTTGCTTAATGAAGGTAAAAAATTAACGGGTAGCTTTTCAAATAAGCTAACGACATTATTCAAACCTAAAGTTATAAGCAACCCATAAATTCCGCCAAAAATTATAGCAAATACAGCACCCTTTTTATCTGGTTTAAACATGACGCCTATTATATCAGTTCCTAATAGAATACTATGAATCAATATTATAGAAGATGTTAGTGAAAAAGGTATTCCATATCCTATAACCAGTCCAAAACTTAAAGCAAAACTTGTAGCAAATAAAGATTTTCTATCTAATCTTCCTTCTAAATATTCAGGGAAAATAGGTCTTAATCCATCATTAAAAACAGCAACTCCTCTATTAGCTAATAAAGATGCTAAAGAACTCACTAAAATTGACACTATATATTTCATAATATTATATTCCTTAAATTATTATTTCAAAATTTCAGATAATATTACAGGTATAACATGCTCTGCATCTTGTGCTGTAAAGCCAAAAGCTTTTTTACCAGCAGCTACTTCTTTTTTTATTTCTTCGTCAGATTTTATATTTCCAGGCATAGAAATAGTGGCACATGCTCCGATTCCTAATATAGCTATAGCCATAGCTAAAGCTCCTCCCCCACCCGTATTACATGCACCTAAATATATATCTGCTTCGTTATTCTTTATGCTCATAGCAGCTTCTATATCGGTTTTTATACATACTGATAGTTTATCTTTTCCTATATTTTTTACAATGTCAGATATTTTTTCTTTATCTATTTGTCCGCCTATTACTATTCTTTTCATTATTTTTCCTTATATCTAAATAATTTATTTTTTATTAATTTAATAAAATTTTTATTATATATAATTCTCTAAAATAACGCAAATATTTACTAATATATATTTTTTCTCATATTCTGGTATGGGAATATTTAAAATATTTTCTAAATCTTTATAAATATTATTAGCTTCCTGAAAATATTCACTATCAATTACCTCTTCATATGCTGAATTATCTATTTCCTTTATATCTTGATTACTCCTTATTCTTACTAGCGCCATCGATATATGCGTTATTAACATTGAGCCATTTTCTTCGGTTAGAATAATTTTATATTTGTCTTTAAAAACACTAATTATTTTCAACATTGATACCTTTATATCACTGTCTATAACCGAAGAATTCTCTAAAATTTCTAATCTATCTTCTAAAGTCATGCTTATATCCATTAATTATACTAAAATATTATATCTAATAATAACAAAATCTAAATAAACTCTACTATTAAATATATATTAGTAATACTTATTTTTGGTTTTCATAATTCTTTTTCAATATATATATTAACTCATTAATCAAATTTTTTTCACTCATAGTAGTCATAAGGTGATCTTGCGCATGTATAAATAGCATATTAATATTAATTTTTTCACCTCCTGCCTCTCTTGTTATAAGATTAGTTTGATATTCATGAGATTTTAAAATAATTTTATCGGATTCTTCTATTTTAATATAAGCTTCTTTAAATTTATTTTCTTTAGCAAGTCTTAAAGCTTCATAAACTAAAGCCTTGCTTTCCCCCGCCAAACTAATTATAGGAAAAATATTTTCCTCCATAAACTTTTCATCAATTTCTGTCATAATATAAACCTTAATAAAATTTTAATAAAAAATATTGTATAATTTATTACTTTAATTCTATATTTTTCTATTCTTCTATCCTAAAATTCTGTGAAGCTTTTATATAATCTAATAAAAATAAATATTCATCTTTTATATATCCGACAACATTAGTTCTTCCAGTATTTTTCATATCTTTTAAAGCTATTTGCAATTCACCTGCATAGCTTCCATATTCAGAAGATTCAATTAATATAGCTCCTCGTTTTATAATATTTTCAGCATTAAATAATTTAAAATTATGACCTCTATATTTTATCCTCGAAGAAGTAGAACGAATCAAATACTCATTAGTATCAAGTCTCCTATTGTGAAATTCATCCAAAACTATCTTTTTTTCTACTTCGGGTATTTCTTTTACTAAATTAGCTTTTAATACTAAATATCTCTTATCAACTTTACTCAATTTTTTAAAACTCTCTTCATTGGCATAACAATTGGAAATAAAAACATTGTCTATATCTGAAAGGAATAAATCTATAGCCTGAATTTCTATAGGCAAGTTCCTATGTTCTTCTAATGTTGGCATACCATCCATAACGGGCCATGGACCAAAAGTAGATTCTTTTGCAGTTATAAAGGCGGCGGTTGCTAGAGAATATTCTTTAAACTTACTTGTGCATCTGTTAAAGAAGTTTCTTTCAAGCCCTGTATAAATATGAGGATAAAAATTATGGCATCCTATTATATTTTCTTTATTAGGACAATAATCCATAATTGTATCTATATAATGAGATTCATTACTCATATTTATTTCTATTTTTAAATCATAGTCATTAAAAGACATAATAGATTCTTGCTTTCCTCCAAAGCCTAAGTCTAATCTTATAGCCCAAGCTCCAATTTCTTTAAAAAACGATAAATCATTATATGATATATTAAGATTTCCAAAGATTGATGGCGATATATCTAATGTCGTTTTTATACCTTTATCTTTAGCATAGTTAATTATGGTTTTAAACTCTTCTATTATTTCCTCTTTAGAATACTTTACAGATAACAAACACATAAAACATCTTGTAAAACCGTATTTTGCTGCTAAATCTATATAGTCCTTATTTTCTTTCATTTTAGAATGAAAAGGATAAATAGATATTCCTAACTCTCTCATAAATTCGCCCCCTCTTTTATTTATTTCCATTATTATTTAATGACTTCTCATACATCTTTAGAAAAGGAGTATATATTAAGAAAGACATAAATATAAGCAGTAAATTTACTATTAGTGCAGGCAAATTAAAGTTAGTGGCTAAAAATACACTTATAGGAGCTGGAGTTGTCCAAGGAACAAGCGTCACAACTTTAGCTATAATATTAAATTTTGCAAGAGAATATGCTATTACAGTGCTAAGTATAGGCACAGTAATAAATGGAATAGCAAGCATAGGATTCATTATTATCGGAGTTCCAAAAAGAATAGGTTCGTTAATATTAAATATTCCAGGAACAATTGATAATTTGCCTATAGATTTTATTTGTTCATTTTTACTCAATACCATAGCTATGGCAAGTCCAAGTGTAGAACCTATGCCTCCTATATGGACAAATGAATTTAAAAAATCTCCCGCCCATATTTTAGTTATCACTTCTCCAGACTGAAAAGCAGTTTGATTTAGAGCAAGATTTGATAAGGCGATGGTAGTTGCAATAGGGCCCAAAACGCCTCCATGTATACCACAAAACCATAATAAATGCGCTAAAATAACATATAAAAGCATAGCTGGTAAACTGTCCGATATATGTAATAAAGGTTCAAATATTTTCTGTATTAACTGAGGCGTTAATATAGATAAAGTATTATTTATTATCAAATTTAGCCCATGAAATATAATTACAACAGCAAGAACTGGAGTCAAGCTTTGGAAAGATTTAGCTACACCCTCAGGAACGGCTTCAGGAAGCGTTATAACCATTTTCTTATTAATCATAAATCTCATTATTTCTACGGCTACAATACTTGATAATATAGCTGCAAAAAGTCCCATAGAACCTAAAAATCTTGCGTCTAAAATTTGTATTCTATATTCGGCTTCTACAAAGAATCTACCAGCGACAGATTCTGCCAAAGGAACTGTAGATTGTTTTGCCGATATAATTAAAAAAGCAAATAATGATAAAAATCCTCCACGAATACCCACAAGACCATGGCTATTGGCAAGAGAATAACCTATACCAAATGCAACGAATATAGACATAATTCCCATACCTACATGATAAGGTTGCATTAATAAAATCCTATAATTTTTTACAAAATTAGCATACCATTCTATATAGAAAACCGTTTCTTTATCTGTGAAAGGTAGATTAAGTAACAACAATAAGAATGAACTTATCATTACAAAAGGTATAGCAAATATAAATCCATCTTTTACAGCATTCAAATACTTGTTTGATGCCATTCTTGAAGCTATAGGCAAAAGCATAGCTTCTATTTGTTCAAATAATTTTTCCATTTTTTACTCCTTAAAATTTTTATTATCATTTTTTTACTTCAAACTGTTAGATTCAAAGCGAAATCTAATACATTTTCTCCATTCATCATACCATAATCTTTAATATCTATCACATCCAGTGGTTTATTTTTCTCTCTTGCTTTAGCCTGAAATTCTGCTTTTTGAAACTTTACTTGTGGACCAAGCAAGAATACATCGTAACTGTCTAATAGTTCATCAAATCTTCTTAAACTTACGGCTTCTATTTCAACTTCTATATTCCTACTTTTAGCAGCATCTCTCATCTTTTTTACAAGCATACTAGTAGACATTCCCAATGTGCATAACAAAAGAATTTTTTTCATAGGATACATCTCCATTTTATTTTTTCAAATTATAGTAGTTTAGAAAATTAACTCAACCAAAAAAATTACCATATTAATACGGTAATTTTTTATTTACATTTAATATAGATAAACTATAATATTTATAATAATTATGAAAAATGAACTTGTTAAACAGCTAATATCTATAATTCCTATAGATTCTTATATAACAGCTGAAACTTTAGCAAAAAAATTAAAAATAAGTGAAAAAACCGTTAGAATAAAAATTAAAGAATTAAATAAAGAACTTGAAAAAATGGATATAAAAATAGACTCAAAATCTGGACTTGGATATATATTAATAAATAGAAATAATTTTAAGTTAAATAATTTTAGTCTAAATATGACTAATAATCTTGAATATAGGATAATATCTATTTTTGAATATCTTATAAATAATAATGATGAATATATTAAAGCAGATTATTTATGCGATTCATTATCTATATCTAAAACTACATTGACAAACACATTAAAAATAATAGAAAATAATATATTTTATAATAACTTAAGATTAGAGAGAAGACCTAATTACGGAATTAAATTAATAGGAGATGAATTTTATATACGAAATTGTATTATAGAATACTATTTAAAAATGTGCATATTTGAAGAAAAGTATGATAAAGAATTGATAGAAAAAGTCTCAAGTATTGTTGTCAAATTTACAAAAAAGCACCATCTCAAATTATCTGAAATTAATTTAGAAAATTTTATACAATATATTTGTGTTTCTATAATAAGAATAGGCAATAAAAAATTAATTGAAAAATTTGACAAGAAAATATTAAAAGATATAAGGAAAGAAGAGCTAAAATTAGCTGGTTTATTAGCAAAGAAATTGGAAAAAGAATATAAAATAAAATTTAATTATGCAGAATTAATATTTATTACATTACATATAATATCCAAAAATCTATTAATATATAATGAAAATCAAAATTTCATTATACAAAATAAAATGAGTGTAATGGTTAATGAAATGATTGAAACAATATATAATAACTTAAAAATAGATTTCAGAAATGACTTTAATTTAAGATTATTATTGAATCAGCATATGACTCCGATGGATATAAGATTAAGATATAATATTTTGCATAAAAACCCAATGTTAAAAGATATAAAAGAGAATTACTCTCTCGCATATTTAATAGCTACGGAAGCTAATTCCGTTCTTAAAAAATATTATAATAAAGAAATACCAGACGATGAAATAGGATTCTTAGCTTTATTATTTGAAATAAGCCTGGAAGAAAAGAAAGAAAAAATATCAAAGTTGAATATTCTAATAGTTTGCGGAAGCGGAAAAACAACTTCAAAGCTATTAATGTGTAAGTATAAAAAAGAGTTTTCAAAATATATAGATAATATATACGCTACAGATTTAATAAACTTAAAAGATTTCGATTTTAGAAAAGTAAATTATGTATTTTCAACCGTGCCAATAACTTTGAGAATACCGATTCCGATAGTATATATAGGACTATTTTTAGAAACAAACGATATTATTAAAGTTAAAAAAGCTTTGGCTTTATCTGAAAACGATTTTATATATAAATATTATAGAAAAGAATTTTTCAGCTCTAAAATTAAAGGAAAATCTAAAGAAGAAGTAATAGAAAATATATGCAAAGAAATTAAAAAATACGAAAACATACCCGATAATTTTTATGAATCTATTTTGAAAAGAGAAGAAAGCGCAGAAACTGATTTTGGAAATTTAGTGGCGATACCGCATCCTTTTGAAGTTCTGACAAAAAATACTTTTGTTTATGTCGCCGTATTGAAAGAGCCGATATTTTGGCATAAGAATAATGTGCAAGTTGTGTTTTTGGTTTCAATATCAGACGAAAGAGACAATAATCTAATTGATTTTTATCAATATACGGTTGATTTTTTATTAAACGAAGAGAGCGTAAAAAAATTAATAGAAAACAAAACTTTTGAAAATCTTATTTTATTATTAAGGAATAAAGAATAATTTTAATTTAAGGAAAATTGAACATTATGATTGTTTTTGAATATAAGATTAAAAATTTAAATAATATACATGCGAGACCTTTAAGCGAACTTGCTAAAATAGTTAAAGACTCTAAATGCATAGTTATGATAAAGAAAGGCAGAGAAATTAAAGATATAAAAAAGATAATAAGTATGATTCAATTAAAATTAAAACTAGGCGATAATGTTGAAATATCTATAAAAGGAAAAGATAAAGAATTGGAAGAAATTGCCTATAAAGAAATATGGAAATTCTTTAAAGAAAATTTCTAAATAAAAACTTTTTGCATTATTATATCTGAAATATATTGAGATAATTCTTCGGGAGTTATATAACAATCTTTTAATATCCACTCTCCTATAACCGAAATAAAAGCGCCCGAATAAAAACTTCCCATTATTCCAACCATATGCGGTCTGTCATGTCGAATCTGCTTCATATCTTTAACGCCTTCTATAATATAAGCTTCAAGATATTTTTGCAATATTTTTATTATGCTTCCTTCTCTATTGTTTTGAAATATTACTTTTAAATATTTTTTATTGAAATAAAAATACTTTAATATTTCAATCATTATATCGACATGAGAATCTACTAATTTTTCCTCTATTTTATATCTTCTTAAAAAATCTAAAAATTTAGCCTCGTATTGGTCTAATTTTGATTTTAAAAGCTCGTATTTATCGTTATAATAAGTGTAGAAAGTGCTTCTATGTATTTTAGCTTTAGAACATATATCCATTACTCTAATCTCTTCAAAAGATTTTTCTTCTAATAAAGAGCCTAAAGAATCTTCAAGTAATTTTTTTGTTTCTTTTACTCTTAAATCATTTTTATTGCTACGACTTTTCATTAAGACAAATTACCTCTAAAATAAATTAAGCTAAATCGCTTTTTTATCGTATTTATTATATTGTGATATTAAAAAAATTTAAATAGTTTTTAAATAAATTCCTAATAATTAAAAAAAATATTCTATAAAACATTAAGAATTAAGAATATATATCCGATAATACTTATATGTTCAAGGACGGACTAATATAAAATTTCATGGAGGAACCATATGGTTATTAACAACAATATTAGCGCTATAAACGCGCAAAGAACTCTTAAATTCCGCCAAGTTGAATTAAGAAAAGATTCAGCTATGCTTTCAAGCGGTTTAAGAATCAATCAAGCGGGAGATGACGCTTCAGGATTAGCGGTTTCTGAAAAATTGCGAACTCAAATTCGCGGTTTGCGTCAAGCTGAAAGAAATACTCAAGACGGTATATCTTTCATACAAACTACCGAAGGATATTTGGAAGAAACTACGAATATTCTTCAAAGAATAAGAGAATTGGCAATACAGGCTGCAAACGGTATCTATACGGACGAAGACAGAATCTATATTCAAATAGAAGTTTCTCAATTAGTTGACGAAATAGACCGCGTTGCTTCGCAAGCTCAATTCAACAAACTTAATATGCTTACGGGTAGATTCGCTCGCTCTACGGGAGAAAATAATCCTACGGCATCTATGTGGTTGCATATCGGTGCAAATATGGACGAAAGAAAACGCGTTTATATAGGCACTATGAATAGCCAAGCACTTGGACTTAAAAATCCAGTTGGACCTGCCACTACGGCTACATTTATAAGTATTTCAAGCCCTAATAAAGCTAATACCGTTATAGGTATGGTTGATGAAGCTCTTCTTAAAGTATTGAAACAAAGAGCGGATTTAGGCGCTTATCAAAACAGATTGGAAATGACAGCTCAAGGCTTAATGGTTGGTTTTGAAAATATGCAAGCTTCTGAAAGCAGAATAAGAGATACGGATATGGCCGAAGCGTCAGTTAAACTCGCTAAAGACCAAATTCTTAATCAGGCTAATTTGTCTATGCTTGCTCAAGCTAATCAATTACCGCAAGGCGCTCTTAGATTATTACAATAATAATTAAGAATTAACCATACAAAAAAGGGAGGCTTTTATAGTCTTCCTTTTTTTATATAGTTTTTAATCCAAATAAAATTACTTAATTATAATATTCCCATATTTTTTCTATCTCCTAATTTTATGCCGAATGTTTCATGTCCAGGATATAATTTAGTATCATCATCTAATATAAATAATTTTTCTTTTATGCTCTTTTCTAATACTGAATAATCTCCAGTAGGAAAATCGGTTCTTCCTATGCCAAAAGCAAATATAGTATCGCCGCAAAATAAATGTCCTTTAGTATAATAACAGACTCCTCCTCTCGTATGTCCCGGTGTATGAATAACTTTAAACTCAATATCTTTTAATTTAAAAGTGTCTCCATCATTAAATTGTATTTCGGGCGATTGACATCTTATGCCTTCGCTAAAATATCCGCTTACATTTAACTTTGTGTCCGTAAAAAAATCATAATCTAAACTATGAACGCAATGTTTTGCCTCTTTATATTTTTTTCTTATATCATCACTTCCTGATATATGGTCAAAATGTCCATGCGTGTATAATACTTTTATTAATTTTTTACCTTCCAATAATTTATCATAATCTTCATATCCAAAAGATAATTTAGCCATATCTATAATCATAGCTTCATCGTCTGCAGATACTATATAAGAATTCATACCATAAATATTGGCATTAATACAATCAATTTTTAATTCGCTCATCTTCTCTCCGTTTTTTATATAAATAATTTCATTTTATATATTACTATAAATATAATAAACTTAAAAATACAAATTGCAATAACTATTAGAGTAAAACTATGAGATATGTTAACTTTAATCTAAAAAACTATGAAGCTGCTATTCTTAGTATTATTCTCTTGACAAAATTATTTTTTAGTTTATTATAACCGAAATACATTTTATTTTTTTAAGGACAGTATCGTGTTTAATTATTTTCAAAAGAGTAAAAGAAGAAGAAATATCTTAAATAAAATAAAATCAAATAGAATAATTATAAATAAATTTCAATCGCCGCTTGGAATCGTTCCGAGCAAATATGCGAAACCAAAAGAAGGATTTTATTTTGAATCAAAAGATAAAGAATTGTATTCTTATAGAATATCCGTTTCTGCAAATAAAATTCCTTATTTATTTTTAAAATTAACAAAATTATTTCCGTCTTATGCGACTATGGTTATAGAAAGAATAAGCGAAGATATTAATAGAGATTTCGATATAATGATGAGCGACCCAGATATTTCTATGTCTGAAATAAAAAATATATTTAAAAGATATAAAGAATTATGGGTAGAATGCGGATTTGTCGGTTTCGGCATTATAGACGAAAGAACGGAATTTGAAGTTTTTATTAATTTAGATAAAGAAGTAATGATAAACACTCCTTACAAAAATGTAAATAATATTAATTTTATACTTGATTATTTTAATCTCTTAAACGAATATCCTTCTTTTATTAGCGATTATGAACATTGGCATTATCCTTTATCTTCGGTAGTTTCTTATGAAGCGGTATCGGAAAGCGATGAATATGTATTTGATTATTACGATATTATAAATAATTTGAAACATCTTTACGGATTTTCTACGATTAATTTTAACGAAAGAACGATAAGAAAACAGCCTAAATGGTGGAATGTTACCGTAAAATGTCTTGGCAAATGCAAAAAAATATCTTCAATTTCAACTTATTATGTTGTGGCAAATACGATTGAAGAAATGGAAACATTAATAGACGAAAAAATGAAAACTATGAATATAGAAAATTATTATATATACGATTTTTATAATGTAGAACCTAAAGATTATAATTCTAATTGTCTTCATTTAATCGATATTAAAAATAACGATTTTGAAAAAGCGCCTTTTGGAATTTGGGCTGAGTCGGATATCTTTATTTATAAAACTAAAAATATAACTTCTTATTTTATTAATAAAAATTATTCGATAGCTTTTTAATTTTATGGATAAACTTAATTTTAAAAAACTTGACTGTGCCGAACATATAAAACATCAATTTAAATATTGTCCTTTTTGCGGAGAGAAAGATTCTTTAATTTTCGATAATATAAAAATTTTTAATTGCGCTAAATGCAAGAGAAGTTATTTTATAAATCCCGCTTCAGCCGTTGGAATAATAGTCGACACTCCAAAAGGAATAGTTTTCGTTTTAAGAAAATTTGAGCCTAAAAAAGATTTTATAGTTATGCCTGGAGGTTTTTGCGAACCTTACGAGAGAATAGAAGATTCGATTAAAAGAGAATTATTTGAAGAAACTTCGATAAAATTAGATAAAGTTAATTTTCTTATGAGCGGAAGCAACGAATATATTTACGAAAAAATAATGTATGTTACATCCGATATTTATTTTTATGCAAAATTAAATTATATTCCAAAAGTAAAACCTTCGGACGATGCCTCTAAAGTTATATTTATAAAAAAAGAAAATATAGATTTCGACAAAATAGCTTTTGAATCTTCAAAAGAAGCCTTAAATTTTTATTTTGAAAATATATAAAAACGCTTGATATATTTTTAAATTAAAAATATTTAAATTAATTGTATTGACATTATTTTAAAAGATTGTATAATAATTAATAAATATTTAAATTATTGTTGTTGACAAAAATTTTAAATATTGTAAAATATTACTCAATTAATTAAAATAAATAGTTGACAATTTTTTTAAATATTTTATAATTATTGTTAAATTAAATTAATCAATATTAAAAAATTTAAAATAAACTATTGACAAATTTTTTAAATGTTGTATAATTTAATTGTAAAAGTATTTGCCGAGAAATCGGTGAGGAAAGTTTGATATGAAAATTACGATAAATAACAATACTGTAATTTTGTTAAGCAAAGCAATAATTGTCTTTTTAAATAATAATTTTAAATTTCTATTTTTAAAATATTTTTTACATTTAGTTAAAACTTTTTTAACTTCAATTACTTTCAATAGCTTATCAAGGAAAATTAAAAATCTTTGTTTAGTTATAAATAAAAATTTTTTAAAAGGAGGACTTAGCAATGAAATCTAAACAAATTATTATGCTCTTATCGTTAATTATCCTGTTTGCGATAAGTTGTAAAAATGACGACAAAACAGGAAACGGAGGAGGCGGTAGCTTGAATATACCTACAACTTCGGATAATCCTGCAAATGTAGGAAATGTTATCTTAAAAGGCAACCTTAAACACACTAGTTCAACGGGACAAGCCCAATTAATTAAGCCAGGTGATACTCGAGATTTTCAAGTGGTAATAGCAAACAATATAGCCACTGTTCAAACTTTAGGATTTCTTTTTTCAGGAAAACAATTATCTTTAAATGGTAATATTGCTACAACGGAAATACAATTAGTAAATGCAGGAATTACTACTACAGAATATATAAAATTAACTTTAAATAATGCCCAAAATCCTACAAAGGCAGATGTTGAATATATTTTTGGTAGTCGTAGTAGTGTAGCAAATTATACGGTTACATATACTGGAACTATAACTAAATAGTAATTACATAGATAATATAATTAAAAGACATCATTTAATTTGGTGTCTTTTTTTATTTTTGATTGCTATGCCTTCGGATAGTAATGAAGAATTTTTAATCATCCAAACCATCGCTTTCTTCCTCTTCGGTATTTCCCGAAGCTTCTCTTAAAACTTGCTTTATAGCGTCAAATATTACTCTCGCTTTAGCTTTATTTATTTCGGAAGTTTTGGTTTTTTTATTAATCGAAGATTTTTTTAATATCATAGCGCCGTAATTTTCTCCAATTCCGCTTATTATAAGAGGATTTGTTATTAATTTCTCTACAGTAGTTTGATTTTCAGAAAGTAATTGACAGAATAAATTATAATTAAACTGTTTTGTTAACGGGTCGTATCCGACTTGCGGCATCGTTGTAAAATCTTTCCATATAGGAATAATTTTTGTAAAATCGTTTTTATTTTCTCCATCGTCAACAATAAATAAATTTCCTATATCGGTTTCTAATTTTATTATGCTATTTTTATAATTTACATTTTCCGTTAGAACAAAAGAACCTTCAGAACCTAAATCAATAAGCATTGCATCTTGAGAAAATTGAAATTGTATATATCCGCCATGCCTCAATATGTCGATTATTTTTTGTCCTTTAATATTTTCCATCTCTTTATAACTTTTATCAACGGCGACTATTTTATTAATATAAGAATAACAGACTTCGCCTTTTATTGAATTGATTAATTTAATTAAATCTGGTAACTCTTTCATTTTATTTATTATCCTATATTATGTTTACTTTATATATTATATCATTTAAAATAAAAAAATCAAATGAATTTGCTAATTATTATTTTATATTCACCTTTTCCCGCATATTTGAAAGTTTTTTTATTGGCTTAATAGACAAACTTTTAAAAATATTTTCTAAATTTTTATAATCAACATTTGGAACTATTATAGAAATTTTGCTTATTAAATTTGGAGATTCAGAGTCTTTATTTTGAGATTCATTCCAACCGACTATTTCTATATTAACCGTTCTTATTCCGAATCTTTCAAGCTCGTCTTCAATATTTATTTTATCGGAGTATTCTATTAAATAAAATAAAGTTTTTCTTTTTTTAGCCATAAAATAAGGAAACCTATAAATTGAAGAACTTAAAAATATGCATAAGCAACCTATTCCCGATAAAACCCATTGCCCAGAACCGATTACAATTCCCAAACATGCCGTAACCCAAACTATAGCGGCTGTAGTAATTCCATGAAGTTTTCCTCTATTTTGTATAATCATTCCCGCTCCCAAAAATCCTATTCCCGAAACTATTTGAGCGGTTATTCTGTTATAATCGGGAGTCGTGTATAATATTTCGCCGCCTATATTTACAAGTTCGTAATTTTGAAGCATTATAGTTTTCGCAAAAACTTCTTCATAGCATGATAAAATTGCAGCGCCCATACATACTATGCTTGTCGTTCTACTTCCGATAGGTTTTTTATGTTGCGCTCTCTCCCAACCTATAAAAATTCCCATTATATAAGCCACCATTATTCTTGTCGCTATTTCTAAAATACTGTAATCGGATAATATATATCCAATAGATTCTTTTATCATAATCTCGCCATTATTTTTTTGTTTATTTATAATTATCGAAATAATTTAAATTTAATTTTCAAAAAATATATTTATAACGGAATTAATATTTATAACGCTTATTGGAAAATATTTTAATTTTTCTATAGCTGAAAAAACCATAAATTTATTTTTATCTAATTTTGAGTTTTTATAATTTTTTATATAATTGAATCCTTTTGAATTAATAAGATTATATTTTATGTTTAAAGTTAAACTTTGATTATTATTTATAATATCGAAAAAAAGAATTTGACTAACTTTATCGAAATTAATATTTTCTATTTTTTGAAATTCGACAATAAAAAATTTTACTTTGTTTTTATTATTAAAATAATTATATTTAAAATCTATATTTTTTAAATCGTCATAATTTGAAATAAATAAATTGCAATCTTTAATAATATTTTTTAAAAAATTATAATCTATTCTTTTATTTAAAATCGCAGAAGTTTTTTTACTATCTGAAATTCTCTCTTCGTTATTTATTTTATAATTTGTTAATTTTATTTTATGTTTTGAAATATCTTCGATAGAAATATTATTTTCCCAATGAATTTTTTTTCTATAATTATAAAGAATATCGTCATAAGAATTTTTTGAATTGTCGTAAAATGTCGGAACTACATGAGAAAAGAAATAAATTTTTTTAGAGTTTAAATTATAAAGTATAGAAGTTAAACCTAAATAACTTGAAGAAATTAAAGGATAAGTTCCCAAACCTATAAACTCTCCCGAATTTTTGCCAATATATTCGCTTTTAATCTCTCCCGTTAATAATTTAAAAGTTTTATCGTCTTTATTTTTTTTAGCGTTTTCAATAGCTCTAATCGTATTATAGATTTTAGATATTGTATGCATTGTAAATATTTTATTGAATAGAATTTTTTTATTTAACATTGCCTCTATGCTTCGAGATAAACTTCTAAAAAGTTTAGAAAGTTCGGGAATATTGTTAATATTTAATTTTGTAGCGATTTGTTCTGCTTTGTCAAAATCTTTTTCATCGCATGAATAAAATCCTTTTGCAAAAATATTTTCTATAAAATTTTTTGAAATGTTTAAAATATTATCGTCTATAATTTTTTCTTTTTTCTTAATTTTTATTTTTTTTGAATTATTTAATTCTTCAAAAATATTTTTATTAGGAATTTTATTTATTTTTTTATTTTTAGAATTTTTATTTTCAAAAGATTTTGAATATTCTTTTATATATAGTAAAGCTATAATTATATGTTTACAAATATTTTGAGAAGGACAATTGCATTTTGTTTCTTTTATGCTTTCTGTAAAAAATATTTCAATATTATCAAAAGAAATTTTTATTTTATCTTCCGCTTCTTCTATTTTTATATTTTTTATATTTTTAAAATCTTTTAACGCTCTGTTATATATTCCTTTATTTGTTAGAGAAATTAAAAAATTTTCTTCGGTATATTCTTTTAATATTTCTAATTTATTATTTATATTGTTTATTTTTGTCATAGAATTTTATATTATAGTAAAAATTATTTAGTGTAAAGTATTAATTGTAGATAAAATTGAAATATAATTTTTTCTAACAATACTTGACTTTTTATAGAAATGAGTTATATTATAATCAACTTTAATGGGGCGCCACTCAACGATGCGAAATTCCCCGTTTTATATTTTTATTTATGAAAACTGATTATACTAAACCTATACTTTCTACCAAAGAACATATTAAATTCTTAAAAGCAGGAATTTGATAATAAACAATTATAAATTTGCAGAAAATACATTAAATAATGTTAATTATTATAATTTAAGCGGTTATTTATATGTATTCGAGGATAAATCTAATTACAATTTAAGAACGCATAATTTTACGGATGTTAATTTTGAAGAAGTTTTTGAATTTTTTAAAATAGACACAAAAATAAGACATTTACTTTTATCTTGCATTTTTTATATAGAAGTGTATATAAAAATATTATATCTAAAACTTTTACTGAAATATATAAAGACGCATTTTATAATTATAATATACCTAACAATATATACAAAAAAATAAATATGGAAATGGAAATATTGGCAAACAATTCAAAAGAATTATTTATTTTGCATTACAAAAAAAATACAACGATTTTCCTAAATTGCCTATATGGATGAGCGTTGAAATTATGAGTTTGGGGATATTATCTAAATTTTATTTATTTTCTGAAAAACGATATAAAGAAGAAGTGGCTCAAAAGATGTGTTTAAATCATTATAAATATTTAGAGAAATTGTTGCATTCGATAACAATTATAAGAAATAAATGCGCCCATCATTCAAGATTATTATGTATTTCTTTGAATAAGTTAAAATTTCCGAAACAAAATAAAGAAAAATTAAAATATTATAGTAATTGGATTAATAATATTGTCGAGTAAATTTATAAAAGAATAATTGCGTTAATAATTAATGAAAAAACTAAAAATTTTCCATTTTTTATATTTGGTAAAAAGTAGCGCTTTATAAATAGACGGTGTCAAAAATCGTTACTTTTGACAAATAAAATTATTATTATATAATAAATTTATGAATAATAAAAAATTAAATTGAAATATTGATTATAGGATTTAAACCATGAATTTATGGAATAACGATGTAGAAATAGAATTTTTTAACGAATCCTTAAAAAAATTCGCTTCTAAAGAAAAACTTTTTTATAATCTAAATGGAGAATATTTTGCTTATATTCCGAAAGATAAATCTAAACAACAAAATCTTACTTTGCAATCGAGAAATAGTTTAATAGGACATTTTACTGAAACTTGGGCTAAAAATATTTTATATCCTATAGCTAAAAAGTTTAATCTATACGCGTTAAATAATGTAGTATGCGAAGAAATTGGTTTAACTAAACAATCAAGCGCAGATATTGCATTTTGTAAAACGGCAGATACAAATCAAAAGCCAGAAAATATAAAAATAATTTTTGAAGTTAAGATGAGTATAATCTCAAATTATAAACTTGAAAATAATAAAGTAATATACATAGGCGATTATAAAACACATTGCGGTAATCCATCTCTTTTAAGAAGCGACTCTATGCTTAAAGCTATAGGAAAATCTATAAATATAAGAGTATCGAGTATTAAATCTTCTCATATACCTATAATTGTTTTAGGCAATAGTCCTATAACCGAAAATTATATTAAAAAAGTCGATATGTTGAAAAAGACGGGAGTAATACAATCTTTTATTTCGTTAAATCCTAATCCTACAGAAACAAAATATATAAAAGAAACTCCTAATTTTGGTTTTAAAACTATAAATAAAGAAAAAGATTTATTCGATTTATTAGAAAATTTATTATCTAATGAAATTAATTATTTTTCTGCAATGCTTTCAAAAGAAGAACTTGGAAATATTATTAAAATTGCAAGTAAAGAAAAAAGCAATGAAGATATTGCGTCAAAATTTTTGGAATTAATAAAGGAATAATTTATTATTAAATGAAAGGAACTAAAACAAGCTCATTTGGAACGAAAGGAAGAGTAGCTCATGATTCTTCTAAATTTTATAATTCAAAATTATATAAAGAGATAAAAAATAATAATTCTGATATCATAGTTAATGAATTTCCAAACGAATTATTAAATACAATTATTGCTAGTTCCTGCGAGAATATGAAAGATATTCCTAATAATTCTCTGCATTTAATGATAACCTCTCCGCCTTATAATGTATCGAAAGAATATGATAATGATTTATCTCTAAATGAATATTTGAATTTGCTTAAAAATTGTTTTGCAGAAACATATAGAGTGTTGGTTGACGGAGGACGCGCTTGCATAAATATAGCGAATATTGGCAGAAAACCTTATATACCTTTATCCGATTATGTATCAAAAATTATGATTGAAATAGGTTTTAATATGCGAGGTGAAATTATTTGGAATAAATCCGCAGGCGCTGGAATATCTACGGCTTGGGGAAGTTTTCAAAGCGCGAGTAATCCTATATTGAGAGATGTTCATGAATATATTTTAATTTTTTCTAAAGGCAATTATAAAAGAGAAAGAGATAAAGAAGAAAAAGAATTAAGAAAAGATAATATAACTAAAGAAGAGTTTATAGAATGGACAAAAAGCGTTTGGACTATGAATACTGAAAGCGCAAAAAGAATAGGGCATCCTGCGCCTTTCCCCGAAGAATTACCGAATAGATTAATAAAACTTTTTTCATTTACAAACGATATTGTAATAGACCCTTTTATGGGAAGCGGAACTACGGCTATAGCTGCGATAAAAAATAACAGAAATTTTGTAGGTTATGAAATAAACGAAGAATATATTAATCTCGCTAATAATAGAATATTAAACTTGAAAGAAAAAAATTCATAATTGTATTATAATTAACATTATGCTTGCATTTAATTAATTTGCATTATATAATATAATAAGTAAAATACGGTAATATTATTTAATTAAGGAAATTTTATGTCAAAAACTATAAGATTAATTTATCCTCAATGGCAAGGCGGAGTTATCTCTCAATGGATACCCGAGCTTTCAGAAGAAGATTCTTCAAGAGGCTATTTTTTGGGCGCTCAATTATTAAATATGTTAGCTTCTAAAAATGCCTCTCAAGAAACTTTTGAAGTTCCAATTTCTATGGATATAAGCAAAAGAGAGATAAAAAACGGAATGATGGATTATGATTTTATTCTTAATCAAAGCAAAGAAGCTCTTAAAATACTTGAAGAAAATAATCCCGATAAAATAATAGTATTCGGCGGAGAATGTTCAGTAAGCGTAATTCCTTTTACTTTTCTTAATAAAAAATATAATAACGATATCGCTATAATTTGGATTGACGCTCATCCCGATATTACTCTTCCAAACGATTCTTATTCAGGATATCATGCAATGGCTTTAACGGCTTGTATGGGCGAAGGCGATAAAAATATAATGTCTGCTCTTCCAAGCAAAATAGACGCTTCAAAAATTTTATTGGTTGAAATAAGAGATTGGGAGAGAGAAGAGATAAAATTAAGACAACAAAAATACGGAATTAAACATTTGACTCCTAAAGAAGTTTCTAAAAATAGCGACTTAATAATAAAATGGCTTAAAGAATGCGGCGCTTCAAAAGTTTTAATTCATTTTGATTTGGATGTCCTCGAACCTAAAGAATTAATAGCGGCTGTCGGAGTCGTTGAAAACGGAATGAAAATAAAAGAAGTAGTTAGAGTTATAAACGATATTGCGAACAAAAAAGAAATTGTAGGTTTAACTATAGCGGAACATATCCCGAGAGTTGAGATTATGATAAAAAATATTCTTGATAGATTGCCTTTAATTAATTAAAAATTTATTTAATTTATTTCTATTAAACTAATTTAAGATTAATTTTTTAAGTTGATAAGATTAACCCATTTATTATATAATTCTTTAATTTTCTTATCTAAATAATTTATAGCTTTATTTTTTATATCTTCGGGAATTCCATAAGCGGCTTCGGCAATGCTTCCAGTAATAGCCCCGAGAGTATCGCTATCGCCTCCGATTGAAATTGCATTTCTTATTGCATCTTCAAAATTTTCGCTTTCCAAAAATGAAACTAAAGCGGGAGGAAGGCTTCCCTGACAACTCACATCAAATTTATAAATCGGGCGTATTTCCTCTAAAGTAAAATCTAAATCGTATTGATATTTATTTTTTATATAATCTTTAAGTTTATTTTTATATTCTTCAATAGCGTTTTTTGATTTTCCATGACGCATAAAAAATATTGATGATGCCGTAGCCTGCGCTCCCTTTATTCCTTCGGGATGATTATGCGTAACTTCCGCCGACATTCTCGCCAATTCTTCCGTTTGTTTAATTCCTTCTTCGATTGGAATATCTAATTTTGCAACCTAGCCGCATGGAGACACTCGCATCGCAGAACCGTTTCCCCAGCTGTTATAAGGCTCGGAATTTTCGGATTTAAGCCATCTTCTAAAAGAATGTCCATAACTTTTATCAATATAATTGCATCCCCATTTTTTCATTGACTGAATAAAGTTTTCATGTTGTCCGCCGTTCATAATGGCGTCCGCAATCGCTACAGTCATAACCGTATCGTCTGTAAAAAATATTTTTTCCAATATGCATAATATGGCTTGCATATTTTAAAGCCGATTGTATATTATGAGTTATCATAATTATAGTTATATTATCTTTACAATTCAATTCTTCAATCAAATTATACATTTCTATAGCGACATTTGGGTCAAGCACAGAAATGGGTTCATCAAGCAAAAGCATTTTTTGAGTCGAACATAAAGCGCGGGCAAGCAGCACTCTCTGCTGTTGTCCTGCAGATAATTCCCTATAACAATGTTTAGAAAGTTTTTCAATTTTCATTTTTTGTAAAGCGTATTTCAAAATCATTTTTTCAACCTCATTATAAAACGGACGCATGCCACATCTACCCTGACATCCAGAAATAACTATTTCCCTAACAGAAGCGGGAAAGTCTTTTTGAATCGCCGTTTGCTGTGGCATGTATCCAATTTCATTAAATTTAAGCCCGTCTCCTGTAAAAACCTTACCGCTTATAATAGGCTGTAATCCGATAATTGTTTTCATTAATGTGCTTTTACCAGAGCCATTTTCTCCTACAATACAAATATAATCGCCCGAATTAACTTCAAAATTAATATTATTTAAAATAATTTTTGAGTCGTATCCGATAGAAAGATTTTTACAAGTAAGTTGAGCCATATATTTATCCTTATTTTAAAGCTTCTCTCAATATATCGAGATTCTTTTCCATAACGGAAATATAAGTTATTCCGTTTTTTACATCGGACGAAGTCGTAGATTGCATAGAATCCATCGTCAAAACTTTTTGATTTTTTGAATAAGTGTTTGCGACAACAGTTTCTGCAATTTTATGATTTGCTCCCTCTATAGTCAAAACGCATGGAAGTTTAAGTTCATCCGTCTTCTTTGAAAGAAAAGCGACAGTTTCAAAGCTTGCTTCCGTTTCCGCCGAGCATCCGACAAACGCCGCATAATAATCAAGCCCATAATCATCTACAAGATAACGAAAAGGAAAACGGTCGCCAAACAAAACTATTTTTCTATTAGAGCCATTTACCATTTTCTTATATTCTTCATCAAGAGCGGAAAGTTTTTCAATATACACCGAAACATTAGCCGAATAAATATCTTTATTTTCAGGGTCTATTTCCGACAAATTATCGGCAATAACCTTGCAAAGTATTTTAGCGTTTTTAAGAGACAACCAAACATGTTCGTCTTTTTCTTCTTCATGTTCATGTTTTTCTTCGGTTATCTCTTCATTGTCATGATGATGGTCATGTTCTTCTTCTTGCATGCCTTCGATTAACTCTTCCGTTTTTACAGAGTCGCCAAGAACTTCTAAAAGATTAATTACTTTCATTTTATCATTTTTGGCATTTTTAAGAGCGTCATTAACCCAACCGTCCGATTCTCCTCCGACATAAATAAACATATCGCAATCTGAAATTTTAGCTATATAGTTTATAGTCGGCTGATAACTATGCAAATCAACGCCGTTATCCAAAAGCATAGTAACTTCAACATTTTTGACTTTATCGCCTAAATATCTCGCATACCCAATCGTATTCTGGAAAAATTGTAGCGACAATACTTAATTTATCATTTTTTGCCGTAGCATTATTATTGCCACAGCCTATTAAAATAAACGCTATCAAAAGAAAGCGTATAAAAATATAAACAATTTTATCCATTTTATATAAATCTCCAATTTTAATTTTTTTTATTTTTTACAAATATTTTAGTTTTTTAAGAATTTAAAAATATTGACAATACAAAGATAAAGCAATTATTAAAAAAACGCTTTAACTTTAAATTTTATTCGATTCAATTAGAAAGTTTGACTTTTAATGAAACTAAAGTTTGAATTGGAACTAATTTTAAATTTTTTATTATTGAAATTTTAGACGCGAAAATAAAAGTTATGGAAATAGAAATAACGGCTAACGCAGTAGAAAGTTTTTTTAATATATTTTCGCATACGATTATATATTGACATATCGGACAATCTTCGCCTATGCAGTCATGATGAGATTCTATCGCTATATACATGACAGAAAATAGCATTCCAAAAATAAACGCCATTGTAAGCAATATAATTAATATTCGCTTATAATGTTGAATTTGTAAAAAATATATTGTTTTATACAAATCGATAATAGTATTGGTAAATAAAATATTATAGATAAATTTTAATAATATATAATATTGATAATAAACATAAAATAACTATATAAAAAATATTAATAAATTATAATTATTGAAAAAAATTAAATATTAGTATATAATAATGTCTTAATATGGTTTTATAAATATTAAAAAAGGTTTTATATTTAATGTATAAGAATGCGGTAAAATCTCATATTGATAGCGATATTAAAATTGTAAAAAAAAATATTACTCTATCAAAATTAATAGCGAGCAAAGAGAATTTTAAATTATTGGCTATCGTAAACGAATCTAATAAATTAGTCGGAATAATAGATTATCGTCAATTATCGATTAGCGTTCTTAAACAATTATCAAAAAAAACTACGAAAAATATCGAAACTGTTCTTAATAAAGAAATTTCTTTTTATATGAATAAAGATTTTATAACGGCTTATCCCGAAGACGATTTAGAAAAAATATTTGACAATATGCTTAAAAATAAAACCGAATATATAATAATTGTAGATAATAAAAATCATCCTTTGGGAGTTGCAAATTTATACGATTTATACGAAACGGTTATTAAATTAAAAATAAGAAATATCGGATTAAATATAAGTCTTATAGAAGAAAAATCCTCAATGGAAAAAGACAATGTTATAAAAAATCTTATAAAAGAAATCGACACCTTAAACGCTCAATCTACAATAGACGCTCTCACAGGATTATATAATGTTAGATTTTTCAATAAAGTGATAGACGAAGAAGTTGAAAGAGCTATAAGATATAATTATAATATGTCAATAATGTTTATGGATTTGGACCATTTTAAAAATGTAAACGATATATACGGGCATGACTGCGGAAATTTCATACTTCATGAAATTGGAAAACTTTTAAATAATTCTTCGGATAATATAAGCATTTTAAGAAAAAGCGATATAGCGATTCGATACGGCGGAGAAGAATTTTTAGTTATATGTCCGAATACGAAAAAAGAGCAAGCTTATATTTTAGCCGAAAGAATAAGAAAAACTATAGAAAAAAAATCTTTCTTTTACGAAAAGAATATTATAAATATAACTATAAGTATAGGAGTGTCGGAATATAAACCTTCTTCAAAAAAAGCTATTTCTGACACTATAAAAGAATCCGATAGCGCTATGTATGAAGCGAAGCGTATGGGAAGAAATAAAGTTTCCGTATTTAATAATTAATTAAAAAATCATACTAAAACTTTTTCTCTATTTTCAATATTATTTTCCGTTTCAATACTCGCTTGATAAACTTCTTTCGCTTTATAATAATATTCCGCGGCTTTTTCGTAATTGCCTTCTATAAACTCTATATTTCCCAAATGAAAATAATCGTTTGATTTAGGCGAATTTTTTATATTCTTCATATATTTTGCCTTGCTTTGAGCTATATTAGGATAATTATCTCTTAAATTTTTATTTCTCAAATTTTTAAGCTCGATTGCGGCTGGAGTATTTGCAGGATATATTGATAAAGCTTGAATATACATATCTTCCGCTTTTTTATAATCTTTCATTTCATGCAAACAAACGCCATAATAATGATAATCGTTATAATCGGCTAAATCGCTTTCGACTAATATTTTATAAAAATTTATCGCTTCTTTATACATTTGATTTCTGTAAAAATAAGTAGCCATATAAACCAACGCGACTCTGTCTCTATTATTTCTTTTCAATAAATATTTTGCTATTTCTAATCCTTCGTCCTCTTCTCCTAAAAGAGAGCATAAAGATAAAAACTCATAATAAGGATTAAGATTATGCGAATTATATAGAGTTATTCCTTTTCTGTATAATTCAAAAGCGTCTTTAAATCTACATTCTTTTTTAGCAATATCTCCCAAAATAAAATAGGCTTCTGACGACATCCAATATTCTAAAAAAGTATTTAAGAATATTTTTGCATGCTCATAATCTCCGCTTTCAAATAAAGATAAAGCTATTTGCAAATACGATTTCATATCGTTTCCGTTGCTTAATCTCATACTTCTTTTTAGAGCTTCCATAGCCTCGCCATCGACTCCCTTTCTTAATAAATCTTCCGCAAGATTGCTTAATTTTACCGCTTTAGTTCCTATATGCATAGTCTCTCTCCTTTTTATTTTAATAAGATGTTCGGACAAAAACTTCTTTAGAAAAATTACTTTCTATATTTCCGCCCTCGCCACCTATAGCAGTAACAGCGAAATAATAAATCTCGCCGTTTTTTAATCCGTTTATAACATATTCGTTTTGATTTCCTATTATTATTGGAATATTATCGGCATTATTATAAATTCCCGATTTAGTTCCGTAATATATTTTATAACCCGTTATATTTTCATGAGAGCCGTCCCATTTTAGCACGACTGAATTATTAACCGCAATCGCAGTTAAATTAATGGGATTTTTTGGCATCTTTCCTTTATGATAAACAATTTCAACATTATTTAATATCGGGCTTATATTTCTTTCGCTATTGCTTTCAAGAACGGCTTTTATTTGAATATATCTTCCGCTTGAGATAATATTTTTTGCATCTAAAAATTTCCATTCTATAAAATCATCTTCGGGCAGAAAATAATTATCTGAAATTCTATAATAAATATCCATATAAGTTCCGTTTGAAACATTAGCTTTATAATCTATATAATCTATAAAAATGTGATTATCTTTTAAGTCTATAACTTCGCTTATTAACTCGCCTCTTTTTAAGTATTTATATAAATTAAAATTCTTCTTAAAATTTGGAGTAAAAGAAAAAGAATCAATCGCTCCAATAAATCCCTGCCCTAAATATAAAGGCTCGTAAATTATATTATTTATATTAAACGCGTAAGGCGAACCGTTAATATCTCCCGTGCTTGTTAAATAAATTATTTCTTCTTCAAGTCCGTCAATATATTTTACCAATTTTCCCGTTTTAGAATCAAAACTTACACAATGATGTCGCCATTCGTTAGGTTTTAAAGTCTCTCCTACAGATAAAGTTATATTTGAATATTTGCCTTCATACATAAACAAATTATTAAACTGCCAAACTAATTTTCCGTCTATTATGCTCGCTCGAATTCCCGAATATTTGCTTTTCTCTCCGTCTTCGTCATTATATATCGCTATTTTTGAAAGAACTTTAGAATTCATCCTTACTTGATAAGGATTTAAATAAAATTCTATATTAAAACTATTTATCGAATTTTCTCTCGAATCAAAATAACTTTTATTGTCTATTTTTATAAAAGATTTTCCATTTGGAAGCAAAACAGCCTTTCCGCCTGAAACTCCGTCTATATATTTAATATCTTTGCTATAATTAATATTATTATAATTAACCGTATTGGCAAAAGCGGGTTCAAATAATTCTGACATTTCCGAAGTATTATTATTTTTCATTGAAGAATTATTTAATATAAAACCATTTTGAGTATTATTAACCGAACTATAATATATATTATTATAATTTGAAAATACATTATAAACCTCGCCGTTTAGATTAACATATAAAATAAATATTATAAAAACTTTTAATTTTATATAAGGCATTTAAATTCCATAAATAAAAAATATTCTTATAATAATTATTCGGCTTTATTTGATTTTTCATTAAATATTATTTAAGATATATATTTGCAATATAAAAGAATTAAGGTATAATTTTTATATTTATATGACTTGACAAAAATATTGTATCTTTATACAATATAAAATATTAATTTTAATTTTGGAGAAAATAAATGGCTACAGCTAAAAAGAAAGAAAATACTGAAATAAAAAAAGACGGTAAAAACGAAGCGATAGATGCGATTACCGACCAAATAAATAAGAAATATGGACCTGGTTCTTTTATGCGACTTGGCAGCAATAAAACCGTTAATGTAGATGTTATATCAACGGGAGCTTTAACTTTAGACCATGCGCTTGGAGTCGGCGGAATACCGAGAGGAAGAATAACGGAAATATACGGACATGAAGCTTCGGGAAAAACTACGCTTACTCTTCATATAATAGCGGAAGCTCAAAAGGCGGGAGGATACGCGGCATTTATAGACGCGGAACATGCTTTAGACCCGACTTATGCAAGCGCTTTGGGAGTCGATATTGATAATTTATATATTTCACAGCCAAACTCTGGAGAAGAGGCTTTAGAAATACTTGAAAAAGTTGTTTCTTCTACAGCTTTTGATATAGTCGTTGTCGATTCGGTTGCGGCTTTAGTTTCAAGAGCGGAACTTGCGGGAGATATTGGAGACGCTCATATTGCTTTACAAGCCCGTTTAATGAGTCACGCGTTGAGAAAATTAACAGCAATAATAAGCAATACAAATACCGCGGTAATATTTATTAATCAATTAAGGCAGAATATAGCGACTACGGGATATGGCGCTGGACCAACAGAAACTACTACGGGCGGAAAGGCTTTAAAATTTTATTCTTCCGTTAGACTCGACATCAGAAGGACGGAATGGATAAAGAAAGGAGACGAAACTATTGGGCATAAAGTAAAAATTAAAGTTGTGAAAAATAAATTGTCCGCTCCTTTCAAGGTTGTCAATTTGGAAATTATATTCGGGCATGGAATTTCTACCGAAGGTTTATTAATCGATTTGGCAATGGAAGCGAAAATTATAACAAGAAGCGGCGCTTGGTTTTATTATAATGGAGAGCAAATAGCTCAAGGAAAAGAAAAGGTTAGAGAAATACTTGCATCCGACACTAAAATGAGATTGGAACTTGAAATACAAATAAGAGAAAATTTGAATATGGGCGGAATCGATAAAGTAAAAGAAGAGCTTAACGAATATTTGGAAAGTCAAAAAAACAAAGACGATAAAACTATTAAAAGCGATAAAAAAGAAGACGGCGATTTAAATAAAAATTCTATTTCAAATAAAGATGATACGAGCGATTTATTGATTAAAACAGTAGAATAATTTGATTAAAAATTAATTTGGATTACTTCGTTATTTAATTATGAAAGTAATTTATAGTTTTATTAAAGGAGTATAAAATGAAAATACTAAAAAACATATTTTTAATAATATTTATATTTCACTGCGTAGCTTTCTCTGTTAACCTTGAAATTTCTTTTGGCGGAGGAGTAGGCGGTTCAATGGAATTTAGTTATACTGAAGGACTTAATACTATTCCAAGCGAAAATGGAAGTAGACTAGACAGCGGACTTTATGCAAACGCCTTTTTAGATATAGGTGCTAATTTTGATATTAAGAATATGGGGGCTTTAAATAGCGTAAGTATTCTATTTGAAACGGGATACAATTATTATATGAGATATAGGACACAATATAAAGATGAAGATATAGCTAAATATGAACATTTGGCTGAATATAAAGATATTTTTCATTACCATAATTTAATATTGGGGATATTGCCTAAACTCAATTTTAATAACGACATCTCTTTCGGGATAGGCGCTGGTGTTTTTCTACCGCTATATAGCGCAGTAAAACACAAAGGAAAAAATAATATATGGGGAGAAGAAATAACGACAGGATTGGGAAAATATGTAGGTATAAATGAATTCGATTTTAAGAAAGTATCCTATATGTATAAAGTTCCCATAATGCCATATATAAAATTAAATTTTGAGAAAAATTTCTATATGTCGGAGCTTTGGGCTTTTAAAATAGGAGCGAATTTGGTTTATAATTTTGGTATGGAATTCGATATGGATAAATTGAAATCTGACACTAATATATATGGATACGATAAATATAAATTTTCTTCATTAGTTTTTGAGGTTTTCTTTGGTTTCGGTTTTGGACGCCCTAAATAAAGTATTGGTTTTAAACTATAATGTTTTACCTCCTAATAAAATACCCCGTAGAAATGCGGTGTTATTTTTTATAGATTGCTCCGGTCTAAAAGCCTTGTAATGATAATATTTTTATAAAGTAAAAAATTTAAATAAAATTAATTATTCAGAGGTAATGTAATATAATTTACGTTATTTAATTTGATAAAATTTCAAATAAATAAACTGCACCATAATTATTGAACTTTAAATTTAAACTGCTAATGTTTTCGCTGAGGCTACTGCCCACATAGTGAGTAGAGCTTCACTCTCGTCATAGACATCCCTATGGGAATGGGCTTTTAGCCTATAGCCTAGCCCTATTTCTTTTTTTATCAAAAAAGAAATGCTTTTTACTTACTTTATTTTACATCAAAAAAGTAAGAAGAAATTTTGACTTTCCTTGTATACAAAAGAAAACTTTAATTAATTAAGTAAAAATAAACTTTTTCAAATCCGCATTTATAATTATTTATTAATTTTATCAAAC
>ERZ857984.478-NODE-478-length-48858-cov-7.086224_pt1 | contig 48858 bp, 44 predicted proteins | sample MGYA00519914_ERZ857984 | MGnify/ENA primary metagenome ERZ857984 (study PRJEB31778, sample SAMEA3449417) | human gut metagenome | biome: human gut; feature: human-associated habitat; material: faeces | place: United Kingdom | collected 2010/2012 ... | reverse complement strand
CGCATCTCCATGGCATGGAGAGGGTCAGGGGTTCGAATCCCCTTAGCTCCACAGAACAGAACGCCCCTCCTTCCGGGAGGGGTGTCTCTTTTTTTTCGAGCCTATAATCGCAGGCGAGGATCCTCGGCATCGACAGCTCCCCGGACATGATCGCCTCGGCGCGCAAGCTCCACCCCGACTGCGATTTCGATGTGCTGGACGCCGGGTCGCTCGACGAGCTCGACACCGATTTCGATGTAGTCTTCTCCAACGCCTGCCTGCAATGGGTGCCGAATCATGAACGGGTGCTGCCCTCCATGCTGCGACGGCTTAACGCCGGCGCAATTCACCGAGAACATCAACCTGCCGCCGCACATCATCATGCGCGAGACCGCGTGCGAGCCGAAATGGCGGCAGTGGATCAGCGAGATACGCCGCTACTGCAATCTCGGCGGCGACAATTTCGACGTAAGCGCATACTATGATCTGCTCGCCCCGCTCTCCGCGCACATCGACGTGTGGGAGACGAACTACTACCATGCGCTGCCTGGGTATGAGGCGATCCTCGACTGGTATCGCGGTACCGGTCTGCGCCCGTATCTGGCCCAGCTGCCCGATGACGGCCTGTATCTGCGAGTTTTGAGAGCGTCGGTTGAGCGAGCCATAGATTTTTCATATGCCCGCGGTCTTGTGTCGCGCCCTGCGACGTGCTTCGATGGTGGGTGCCGGCGGCAAGGGGCTTCGCCGGTGCCATATCAATGGTTCGCACGTCAAGAAGGGGGTTGCGATGGTGTCCACCACATTGGACTTCGCCGAGAAGTACCTGCTGAAAACCGAGGTCAGGACCGTCGCGGTCATGCCCGACGACGATGATTCGGTGCGTGATGATGATTCGTACGACGCATAGTGCGGTGAGTCGTTCTCGATGATGTTTGTGCGAGGATGACTCATATTCCCGCACAAGTGCGCATGATGCGGATTCCCGGAATCCCGAGACTTGCTCTCGCTTGATGCCCGATTGGCCCGGTACCATACTCGCGCCTGTATCATTGAGGACGATTCGTTGCATATCTTGCCACCGGGAAGGGTCATCATGGGACGCAGTCGGTGATGCATTTCCACGTGCACTTAATCCCGCACAGATATGGGGACGGATTGGACACCTGGCCCAAGCTGCCGGGCCGCTCGCTCGACCTCGATACGGCATGGCGGCGGTTGAGGCGAGGAACATCGACTTCGTGAGGATTGTGATATAGGACATCAAAACGGCGGGATTCCGCCGATGCAACCTGTGGTTGCGCACGGTTGCGGGGCATGGTCGGCGATTGCAACCGTAAGATGGTGGCGGATGGCGTGGACGGCGTGCCATAGTGGGGTCATCGGCCGAACATGACATGATGGAATCACTTGAGAAGGGATTTGACGATGAGCTTCCGCACCAACCTGCAATACCTGCGCGCCCAACGCAACATGACCCAGGAGCGACTGGCCATGCTGCTCGGCGTCTCGCGGCAGGCCATTTCGAAATGGGAATCCGAGAAGGCCTACCCCGAAATGGACAAGCTGCTCATGATCTGCGATCTGTTCGGCTGCACGCTCGACGACCTCGTGCTCGGCGACGTGAGCGTGAGCACCAGCCAGCCGGACTCGCACGGCGCATCGGCAACCGGCCGCGGCACGACTGTCGAAGGCATGACCGGTGAAGATGCCGGGAGCCCTGCACATGCGGGGAACGCGAAGGGAAGTATAGGCGACGCCGACGAGCCCGCGCATCTCGGTGCGGCCGGTGCCATCGAGCCAAGCCTCACGGGCGTGCCGACCGGCGAGACACCGTACGGAACCGGTTCGCCCCGCCCCGCCGTGCACGCCAATACGGCCACCCTGCCGCAGGACCTGACCGGCTACGACGAGCATCGCCGCCGGTTCGCGCTGCTCATCTCCGGCGGCGTTGCGGCGATCATCGCGGCGGTCGGTATCTGCAATCTGTTCGATTCAAGCAACTCCATCCTCGGCGTGACGCGGCTCAATGACTTCCTCACGTTCCTGTGCATCTGCATAGGTGTGATCGCCGGGCTGGCGATGCTGGTCCCGGGCGGCATGTCGCACGCCGAGTTCAAACGCCGCCATCCGTATATCGAGGATTTCTACACCGATGAGGATCGCAGCCGCGAGACGCGTCTGCTGGTGGTCGGCATCGTGGGCGGTATAGCGGCAATCCTGATCGGCATAGCGGTGACTGTGTACGCCGATGACGTGTTGGGCATCAGCGATGGATGGCCGAACGCGATCATGCTGATGCTGTACTCGGTCGCCGTCTTCAGTTTCGTTTACTGCGGAATATGGCACGGCATGCTCGACATCGACGGCTACAACAAGAAGGCCGATACCGATGGCAAGAAAGAGCGTGCAGCCGGGCATGATTTCTACGACAATCTGACCGGTGCGGTATGCGGCATCATCATGTCGCTGGCCACGATAACCGCCCTGTGCCTACTGTTTCTGGGGCCGTGGATGCTGCATGACGACTGGAGCTCCGTGGGCCTGTTCTGGCTGCCGTGGCCGATCGGCGGCGTGCTGTGCGGCATAGCGAGCCTCATCATCCAGCTGGTCAAGGATTATCGCAGGCGCAACGACGACGGACAAGGCGCCGGGCAGCCCGGGCGGACGAAATAGCAAGGAAAGGACGGCCGATGGATGATCTCGCCGCGTCTCGTGAGCGGTATCCGTTGCAAACCATGCGATTGCCGGATGGCGAACCCTTCGCATACCGGTATCATCGCAATCCCTCCGCCCGCGCAACGATTGTGCTCCTGCCGGGCGGAATCGGGCTGTCCGACTGTTCTGCCTGCATTTTGAACGGTTCGTCGAGGACCGCTCGGTCATCACCTTCGATTATCAGGAGCGGTTCGCGACGAACGCCGAACTGGCGCGTGCCATCGCAAGTGGAAGCGGACGCTTCGCCTGATATCGATGCCGCTGCACCGGCGTCTGATGGCGTGGGCCGTGATGCGCAAGACGCAAGACCTGTCGTCTGGCGAACGGCGGCTGATGCAGGGCCTGTGCGATGTCCTCAAGCAGTTGCTGAGCAAGCCGTATCAGCGGCATATGGCCGATTTGCTGATCGATGCTGCGTCGCACGCCGACATGGTGACGGCGGTCATCTCGCGCTGTTGGTGCGCATGGACGAGTACATGGATACCGTACGCGCCTTCATCGGGTCGCATGCGGCCCGCTCTTAGCAGGCGTCTCTAGTCTCGCGTCGGATCCTTCTGCAGAAGCAGGAACACGAGCGCCACGACCAGCAGCAGCACCGCGATAGACAGCACGCCGAGCGAGGCTCGTGGTCTGCGACGCATGAGTGTGACCGTGAGCTCCCCAGCTGATGAGCGCAAAGGCAGAGATTGGTTTCGCGTGGGATTGTCCCGATGTCAAGGTCATGATGCCAAAGCGTTAAGCATCCTACGGATTATATTGAGAAAAGAAGTCATTAGTAATACAATTGGCTTTAGAAAGGATTCATTATGAGCACTACCACTGTTCGCATGGATGATGATCTCAAAGCCGAAGTGAACGCCATTCTTGATTCCATGGGATTGAATTTCAATACGTTCGTGAATATGGCCAGCGTGCAGTTGGTGTCGCAGCGTCGTATTCCGTTCGAGGTGAGGGCGCCTGAACCCGTGCTGCCTCACGCGGGACATGTTGCCGCCAATGGAGTTACGTACCGTGGGGTCGACGAACAGGGATATCCGGTGGTCGAAGTGCCGAACGCCATGGTGTTGAATCCGAGCCGGGGCTCCGATGGTGTTGCCGTACTGCCCAAGGCGTGGCGCGATGGCGAATAATCATGATATTCCGGAATTGATGCCGGTTCCGGAGCAACTGCATGTCTTCGACGTGTATCGCATGCGGGTGCGGTTCGAGGATGATCCGACGAAATCACGCAACCATACGTGGCCGCCATCGTCATACAAGCCGACGACGACGGTGGAGTGGCTGTGAAACTGACCAGCAATCCAACTTGGCATGGGGCGGGCGATGTGCAACTGCCCGAGTATGAGCATGCCGGACTTACCCATCTGACGACCGCTCGCTGCGCGCAGCTGGTGCGGTTCCGCCGGTCGGATCTACAGGGATTCGCCGGTAGATTGAGTCGGAATGATGCCATACGTGTGGCCAATGCGGTCGGCGAGGTAAAGCCTGAAGAACAGGTGTGGCTGTAATTCTGTTCTGCCGTCTAACTGGTTCGGGGTGTTCACTGTGAACCAGTGCGCAATTGCGATGGTCGGATGTCTTTCTACAGTCCGCTTATATGTGAAGGTTTTGTGGTCGACGTTGCGTCATATGTTGCTTGTGACGTTGCGTAATGCGGCATATTGCTTGGTGAAAGGAGGTTAGGCCATGTCGATGGACGATGAAACGGACAGCCGATACACCACAGGGGACATCGCCAAACTCACTGGTGTGAGTGTGCGAACCGTGCAGTACTACGACGCCAAAGGTCTGTTGATTCCCAATGAGATCAGCGACGGCGGCCGAAGGCTGTACGGGACTGCAGAGGTCGAGCGGATGCGGGTCATCCTTTTTCTCAAAGGACTCGGCTTCAAGCTGGAGCAGATTCGCTCGATTCTGTCGGACGAGCGGCCGGAACGGGTGCTGGTTGATTTGCTGGATCAGCAGACGGCATCCTTGCAGTCGGGTATCGCCGAGCAGAAGCAACGTCTTGATGACTGCTTGCAGCTGCGCAAAGCACTGACGGTCTCGGCGTCTGACTTCGTATCGTCAACATTAACCGACATGGCAACCGTTATGAACACCACAACCACTCATTCCCTGCGCACCACATATTTGGTCATGCTGGCAATCACATTGCCCGCGACTTTGTTGCAAATTGCATGCCTCGTCATCGGTGTGATGACAGACGTATGGTGGCCGCTGCCGGTCGCCGTTCTGCTGGCGATTGCGCTCACTGTTGCGGCGATGAAGTACTATCGCTCCCGCGTGCAGTACCTATGTCCGGCTTGCCATGAGACCTTCCAGCCGGGTATGCGAGAGTTCGTATTCGCCGCACACACGCCCAAGACACGCAAGCTTACCTGCCCGCATTGCGGTCACAGGGGGTACTGCATGGAACTCAGCATCTGAAAGTTTCTGATTATAGCGTTCGATTTACGAACGGTAGTTGTCGCAGAATTTGCGACAACTACCGCCCTGCCAAAATATGTGCGTTGTGCAGGGCTAAATTGTTTCAGGTCGCGGCTCGGGCGGTAGGATCTGCCGTTTCATCGCTGCTTCGGCGTTCCTGTTGCTGATTGATGGGTGACATTACGCTTGTGTTGGATCCTTCTGCAGGAGCAGGAAGATGAGCGCCAACACCAGCAGGATGGCGATGGAAAGCACGCCGAGGGAGGCGTTGCCGGTGATCGACGTGGTGGTGGCCACGAGGAACGTGCCCAGGATGCTCGCGGTCTTGCCGAAAATGTCGTAGAAGCCGTAGTACTCGTTGGCGTGGTCCTTGGGGATGATCTTGCCGTAATACGAGCGACTCAGCGCTTGGATGCCGCCCTGGAACATGCCGACGAGGATCGCCAGGATCCAGAACTGCGCGGCCGACACGAGGAAGAACGCGGCGAAGAACACGATGCACATGTAGGCCACGACCGCCGCCACGATCATCGCCTTGCAGCCAAACCGCCCGGCCATCCGCCCGTACAGGATCGCGCATGGGAACGCCACGAACTGCGTGACCAGCAGCGCCACCACCAGCTGAGTCGAGTCGATGCCCAGCTCGGCGCCGTACGAGGTGCTCATCGAGATCACCGTGTTCACCGCATCGATGTAGAAGAAGAACGCGAGCATGAACATCCACAGCGGCTTGTTCCTCACTATCTTGCGGAAGGTGCCGCCAAGCTCGCGGAAGGTGCCGCGCACGGCCGTTCCCAGCTTGTCGCGTGTGGCGCGGTAATGCTCCTGACGGTAGCTGGAGATCAGCGGGATCGTGAACGCGACCCACCAGACGGCGGTGATGATGAACGATGCGCGGGTGCAGCCGGTCGTCGTCCAGCCGAATGGCAGCGCCGGGCCGCCGAAGATCAACGCGATGCACACGATGAACGGCACGGTCGAGCCGATGTAGCCCCAGCCGTAGCCGTGCGAGGAGACCTTGTCCATGCGTTCGTTCGGCGTGGTGTCGATCAGCATCGAATCGTAGAACGTGAGCGAGCCGTTGAGTCCGATCGTCGCGAGGATATACACGACCAGGAACGGCAGCCACGTCAGTGGAAGCGCCATCGCGCAGCACGTGACGACGCCGGTGCCGAAGAAGCCGAGGAAGAACTTGATTTTCATGCCCTGCACGTCGGCAATCGAGCCGAGCAGCGGCATGAGCAGCGCGATGACCAGCGATGCGATGGTCTGCGCGTAGCCCCAGGCCGACACGATGTTGCCGTCCGCGGGCATCAGCGATTTCGCGTAGATCGGAATCACCGCGGTGGACAGCAGCACGAACGCGGAGTTGCCCACGTCGTAGATGATCCATTTCTTCTCGCGCGGGGTGAGTTTCGCGGTGGCGGTGAGGGCCGGATCTGTGCCGGCCGCTGTACTGTCTGCCGGGCCATCGGTGGGTTTGGCTGCGATGCTGTCGTTCATGGGGACTCCTGACGTCGTGTTCATATATATCGTAAAGTGCCGTTTCCGGCATACCAAGTTTCCATATGAATTGCGGGTGAATTGTTGCGGGCCGGCGGGAGTCGGACGGGTTGGGCGGGTCAGGCGCGCAATGGGCCGCGTCGATCGTGGCGATCGTCATCGGGGTCGGCGTTCGTTATCTGGTACACCTATTATGCGTGGCGCAAGCCCGATCCCATCGAAGAGGCGCGGCGGGCGGATATGTTCGCTCGCGGTTGGACGCCGCTGGACGAGGACGTGCACTTCCCTCCGGCGTGGTTCGCCAAGATTTCCAAGCTGAGGACGGTCGGTAGCGAAATGCCGCATACGACATGGGGCAAGGACGGCTGGATCACGTTCAACTATGACGTGATGCAGTTCATATCGGACGCGAACCCCAGCTATGGCACCGATATCGTGTTCCTGGTATGCCCGTGCACGGTGCCACGAGGCCCACTCATGTGGGCGACCATCTATCAGGGTCGCAAGATGTTTCAGCGCACCAGCGAGCAGGGCGGCGTGCCCGCCGACGTGGTCGAACTGCTGAAGATGAGCCCGTACAGACCGAATCTGATCGTGATGGATGGACGAATCTACATATCGAATCTACATATGGTTGCGGGTGAATTACATGCCGTTGCCGCAGCGTTTTTCTGAATTATCCGCTGGAAAGCGATCTGATTCCGTTGACGAAGGAACTGCATCGCAGGCTCGCCCGCGATATGGGGATTGTCGGCCAGACGCCGTGGGCTGGCCGCGCCTGAGCGGTCATCGGCACGGTGATTGGTCCAATAGCGTCCATAAGTGCGCGCCGAAACGACAAGTGCGCGCACATAGGGACGCAAAACACCCGATTTGCGTCCCTATGTGCGCAGAGTCGTCCGTTCGGCGCGCACTTAAGGACGCAAACGGAACGACAGCGTTGCGCAACAATCCATATCGGCCGGGCGACGCTGCGAGGAATGGCTACTTCGCGGCCTCGGCCGGAGTCTCGTCTTCCTCGAGCTTGGCGATGACCTCGTCATAGCCGGGGCAGTCCGGAACGCCGTTGATGGAACGCTGAATGCCCAGCGAAGCGGCCGCGTTGGCGATCTTCACCGCATCGACAAGCGACCAGCCGCGGGCGATCAGTGCGCACATGGCACCGGTGTGGCACGAGCCCGCCGAACGGGTGTGCGTCGCCTTCGTCGGATACCCCTCCACATGGATGACTTCGCCGCCCGGCGTGCGCACCCACGCGCCGCGTGACCCCGCACGAACCACCAGCGGCGCGCGCAGCGTGGCGCCGAGGCTGTTGCACAGCGCCTTCATCGAGTCGTCGAATCCGCCGCCGACGGTCATCGACAGGGAATCGTCCACGAACACGCCAAGCCGGTCGGCGAGCGTGCGGGCCTCCTGACGGTTGCAGGACCAGATGGGCCGCACCAGCACCAGATCCTCCAGCAGGTGGTCGCTGACCATGTGCAGCGTGTTGGTCGGATTGAGCACGATGCTGTAGTCGCGCGTCGTCGGGTCCGAAGAGGTGCGATGCAGGAAGGCGTCGATGCCTGACGCGCTGTGATCCATCAGCGTGTTGGCGCTGATGTGCACCACATCGCCCTCGCCGGGCTCCACACAGTCGAACGTGTTCTCGTTGCCTTGCGATTCGGCGCCATACGTGGCGACGAACGTCTTGTGCTCGCTGTCGTTGAGCACCAGACGGAAACCGGAATCGGCGTCGATGCGGTCCTGGCCGATGTGTTCGATGCCGTTGTCGTTGAGAGCCTTGCGGATCAGTGACGCCCACGGCCCGTTGCCGATGACGCCTGCGTGCTTGGTCGCCGCCCCAATCCGGCTGGCCGCCTGCATGACGCGGAAGCTGCCGCCCACCGACGGCATGGTATGGTTCGCGACGGCGAATCCGCCCGGTTGGGGAATCGCGTCGATGTCCATCATGATGTCGACCCACACCTGTCCCAACGAGATCACTGTGGGGGAGGGCACGTCGTTTTTGCGTGAAAGCAGGCCTTTAAGTGAATTGAGCATCATTCCTCCTTGACGATTGCCGCGTTGCATGTATCGTATGCCATACAGTAACCGTTTTACCGTGATTTTATGAAGAGTTGCTGGATGCGGCAATAGTCAAGACGGGTGATATTGTGTGGATGTGTAGGTGAAAGCCGCAATGATACACGCTTGATTTGCATTTGTTTGTATTTGGCGCTATTATTGTGAAGTTGTGTGTTCAAGCATCCGTGCTGGAACACGGAAGACTTGAACATCAAGGTTATTAAGGGAGTCCATCATGGCAGCTCGTTGTGCAGTGTGCGGCAAGGGTCCGCAGGTCGGATACACCGTTTCTCACTCGCATATCCGCAACAAGCGCACCTTCCGCCCGAACCTGCAGCCGGTTCGTACCACCGTTGACGGCCAGAACGTTCGCGTCCGCGTGTGCGTCAAGTGCCTCAAGGCCGGCAAGGTTCAGCGTGTGGTTGCGTGACATCGCGCGATAACGTTTCACTGAGGCCCCGGAAGTCGCAAGACTCCGGGGCCTCTTTATATCCGCTGGCGGAGGGGACAATGCGATGCCGTCCCGCCGGCACACCACAATAGGGACGTATGAGCATCACGTTGAACACCACCATGTCGTCGATCATGACGAACAAGCGGCGTGTCGGCGCGCTCAAAAGCCTTGGCGTCGTGACGGTGGGCGATGCGTTGACCTACTACCCGTTCCGCGTCGCCGATCCGGTGCCCCTGCGGGCACTGCGCGAGGCCCGTATCGGCGAGAGAATGGCGTTCTCCGCGTCGGTGCGCGGCATGCGGGTCGTGCCGATGAACGTTCGGCGGGGCTACCGGCTCGAGGCCGTGGTGGATGACGGGGATTTCGCGGTTTCCCGGCATGTCGCGGGGGCCGCCGCCCGTTTGGTGTTCTTCTCGTACAAGAAGCAGTATGTCGATTGGCTGAGCATGCGGCTGCGTTCCGGCGCGATTGTGGTGATCGCCGGCGAGCCGAGCGAGTTCAACGGTCAACTGCAGTTCACCCATCCCGAAATAATGACGGTCGCTCCCGGCTCCGGTCCGGCTGATGGCGAATACTCCGGTGTCGTGCAGATGAGCGCTCTGAAATACGACGCCGACACCGTCGAAGCGGGCCTGCGTCGCATCAGCAGACCCCGACCGGTGTATCACGCGTCGTCTCGTATCTCCAGCGAACACATTCATGAGTCGATAGTGCAATGCATCGAGTTGCTGGCCGGAACCGGGCAGGATCTCCCGGGCGATGCGGCAACGGAAGCCCCGCAAACAATGAAACCGATGGAAGACGGCGGCATCAGCGGCGCCGGAACCGCTCCAGCGGATGCCGAGTCTCGGTCAGGAAACGCCGTGGCCGTCGGCCTGGCCCGCGCGATCCCGGACGTCCTGCCCGAATCGGTGCGCGAATCGAATCATCTGCTGCATCGCGCGGAAGCGTTCCTGGCCATCCACGACCCGCTCAACACCGCGGATTTCAAACGGGCCATCGGCACGATGCGCTACGAGGAGGCGTTCGTCTCGCAGACGGCGCTGCTCCAGTCGCGTAGCAATGTCCGCAAGGATGCGGCCCTGCCTTGTGCGGGCGTGGCGCTGCGTGACCGGTTCATCGAATCACTGCCGTTCCCGCTGACCGGCGGCCAGCGGGAGATCATCGATGATATCGGCGTGGACATGGCCCGCGAATATCCGATGCAGCGCCTGCTGCAGGGCGAGGTTGGTTCCGGCAAGACCGTGGTCGCGGTCGCGGCCATGCTGCAGGCGGCGGGTTCCGGCCATCAGGCGGTGCTTGTCGCGCCCACTCAGGTGCTCGCCGAGCAGCATCATGCGACCATCAGCGCCATGCTCTGCGCGATTGACGGCGTCGAGACGGGCGATGACCCGTCCCGCGATGCCCTGTCTCCCAATGACCCGGCCGACCTGATCAAGGCCGCCGAATCCGCTGCCGATGACGGAGATGCCAAGGGGCGCACGGCCGTGAAACATCCCGTGAAACACAGTGGGGCGCGCCGTGGGAAACAAGACGGCGCGGCGCACGCGAACACGCGGCACGTGCCGGTCATCCTGCTGACCGGCGGCATGAAACTGGCCGCCCGCCGCCGTGCTCTCGCGCTCGCGGCCAGCGGCGACCCGTGCATCATCGTCGCCACGCACGCCGCGTTCTCCAAGACGTTCCAGGCCCCGAACCTCGCGCTCGTCGTCATCGACGAGCAACACCGGTTCGGCGTGGAGCAGCGCGAATCCCTGCGCACCAAAAACGATGTCGTGCCGCACCTGCTGGTCATGACCGCGACGCCGATCCCGCGTACGGCGGCGATGACCTGGTTCGGCGATCTGGACATCTCGTGGCTCACCGAGCTGCCGGGTGGGCGCAAGCCCATCCGCACGTTCATCGTGCCTGAAGACGACGGCCGCATGATGGGCTCCATGTTCGCCCACATCCGCGGCCGCATCGACGCGGGGGAGCGGGCGTATGTCGTCTGCCCGCGTATCGATGCCGACGATGAATCGGACGGCGATGACGATACAAGTGGGGCATCGCAGATCGGCGTGTACGACGATTCCGACGCCTACAGGCGCGAATCCGCCACCGCGGCCGCCAACACAGCCGCCAGCGCGCCATCGCAGGAGGATGGTGACGGTGCTCCGTCACGGCCGCCGCTGCATTCCGTGGCCGAGATCGAGCGCAGGCTGTCATCGCTGCCGCAGTTCCGTGGCATCCGTTTCGCGACGCTGACCGGCCGCGATGATGACGCGACCAAGCAGCAGGTCATGGCCGATTTCGCGGATGGGGCCACGCCGGTTCTGGTGGCGACAACGGTCATCGAAGTGGGCGTGGACGTGCCGCAGGCCAGCTGCATCGTGATCTTTGACGCTGACCGGTACGGGCTTTCGCAGCTGCACCAGCTGCGCGGGCGCGTGGGGCGCGGCGGCACGGATTCATGGGCGTTCCTGATTTCGCGGGCTGAGGACGGCGGTCCCGCGCAGCAGCGGCTGCAGGTCATCCAGGGCACGCTCGACGGCGCCCAGATCGCGCAGGCCGATCTGGAGTTCCGCGGCGCCGGAGACGTGCTCGGCGATGCGCAGTCGGGCGGCAAGTCCGGTCTGAAACTGCTGCGCGTGGTCAAGGACGCCAAGATCATCGCCGACGCGCGCGAACGTGCGGGGCGGTTGCTCGCCGATGACCCCGATCTGTCGGGCGAGGTCGAGCTTGCCGGCGCGGTGCTTGATTTCACCCGCGGCAACGAGACGTTCCTGACCAGCAGCTGACGCGCGACGGGCGATATGCGCCGCGGATAGGGTCGTTGGACACGAGCCCCGGCCCCGCCATCCGCGATCGAACAATGTGGCGCTTGAACACAGTATAGATTTTTCATATGGGAACGGCGTTCTCATCGCCGGCATGATGTGGTTCAGTTGTCATGAAGGTTTCGGCCGGGGAGGGGCATCATGGCATCATCACGTTCACTGCACACGGTTCATCTGGCCGCTTTTGGCGCGGACAATGTCGTCGGTCTGGGGGTCATGTCGATGGCCGGCATCGGCGTCGGCATCACGGGCACCGGATTGTGGCTCGCCGCGCTGGTCGGTGGCCTGGGAGGCGCGTTCGCGCTGGTGCCGCAGCTGCTGGCCAGCTCGTCCGGCGATTACCCGGGCGGCCAGTACCAGCAGGTCGGCACGCTGCTGCCGCCCGTGTTCGGTGGCATCGTCGCCTATATCCTATGTTCTCTGGTGTTCGACATCTCCGCGTACGCGCTGTCCGCGGCGCAGCTGATCGGCCTGCCCACGCTGCCGACACGCCTGACCGCGGCGTTGGTCGTCGCGCTGTTCCTCGGCGTGCACATGCTGGGTGCCCGCATCGCCGCCATCGCCCAACTGGTGATGGCCGTGCTGCTCGCGGCGGCGTTGGGCACGTACGTTGCGGTGACAATGCCGCACGTGCGGCTCGCGAATCTCGCGCATTACACGTTTCTCGGCTCGCCTCTGGCGTTCCTGTTCGCATGCGTGTACATGACGTTCATGATGAACGGGGTGGCCGGCGTGGCGAACTATGCCGCGGTCGCGGACCGTCCGCGGGTGACGGTGCCCCGCGCGATGCGCGTCTCGCTGTTGCTGGTCGTCGTGACGTATGCGCTGATCTGCGTGGCCGATGCCGGCGCCTTGCCGATAGCCCAGGTCGCGAACCGGGATCTCGCCGTCAGCCTGTCCGCATTCGTCCCGGCTCCGGTGACGGTCGCGTTCGTGGTGGGCGGCTCCGCGTTCGCCCTGCTCACCACGCTCAATGCCGCGGTCGGCTGCGTGGCGTATCCGGTCGCCTCGGCCTGCGCGGACGGATGGTTGCCGCGCGAACTGGGAGAGCGTTCCGCTCGGACCGGCGCTCCCGTGCGCCTGCTTTCGGTGGGCATGATCGCCGCGGAGTGCCCGCTGATCGCCGGGAATTCCGCGAAAACCGTGTCGTCGAGCGTCACGATTCTGATGATCGTGGTGCAGGCGATGGTCGCCGTCGCCGCATTGCGCCTGATACTGCGCGACGGCTCATCGCTCTGCGCATTCCGCTCGCTGCCGTTGCTCGGCCGCGTGCCGCAATCCGGGCTCGCGGCGTTGTGCATCGTCGCGCTGCTCGTCGACCTGCTGCTGATCGCATGGCTGCTGTACACGATGAACCGTCTGCTGATCATCGGCAATGTCGTGATATTCGCCATAACGGTTGTCGCCGCTGCCATCGTGAACAAATATAGGGTTGATACGAGGTCATAACAACTATGTATAACCGCGGGTTTGCCAACGCGGCGACGCGGAGCCTACGATGATGTCAACGTTCACGGGAACCCGCGAACAGGCCCGGCCCCGGATGATGGGGCGGCACCCCGGTCAGGTGTCTTATCCGAGCAAGGAGTACGTTATGTGTGTCAATGAAGGCGTGAAGGCATCGGCTGTCGGCTCACTGTCGGGCGGACTGCCGATCATGCGCGAGCGGTGAGAGACCGCTCGATAGTCCGTTTCGGATGTTTGCCGGCGCGATCGTGATGATTGTGATTCGCCGTCCGGCATGATTCCTCACACTCCCGGCAGATTACGCCGACGGTTGCCGGATCATTCGCGGCGATGCGGATTCTGCCGCATCGCAGGTTTTCGTATATCGCGATTCGCCGCCACCAAACTGTACCGCCGCGCCGTATCCAAAAACGGCGCGGAAGACAAGAAGAAGGGAATATCCATGTCCACATCATCAGCTCGTCATGAAGCGCCACGCAACGGGTGGCCCGTGAAGCGCCGGCTTATCCGCGTGCTCGCCGGCTCGGCCGTGATAGGCGCTATGGCGGTCGGCGGCCTGCAATTCGCGCTCGGCACGGCCTACGCGGCCGGCGACGTGTGCGACCTGTGCTCGACCAACTACAATCCGGTCGCCTGCTGTTCCAGTGGCGGTTCGGCCTACGATTCCAACCCCGGAGGCGGCATCGACGTCTCAGCGCAGAAGGCCGCGTTCGACAGCTACTGCGCGAACTACAAGAAGGAGCACGCCCAGAAGGAGGAGCCGGCGACGCCCGCCCCCGCCACGAAGCCGAGCAACCCGAAGCAATCGGCCCCGGCCCCGGCGAAGCAGTCCTCGGGCTCGCCGGCCACCCAGACGACGAAGCCCTCCACGGGCAACACCACCGCGCAACAGTCGCAGCCCGCGCAGACGACCGGCACACGGTCCGGCCAGAGCACGACGGGCAGCACAGCCGGGATCACAGGCGACACGGCCGCGAACGCCGATGCCACCGCCACTCAGACCTCGAAGGACGCGGCCTCCCGGAAGAACAGCGATGACAACACCGCCGACACCGCTGGCGGCGAGACCACCACGACCGAATCCGGCATCACCGACAGCGGCACTGATACGGCGGAAACCACCACGCAGGCCTCTCCGGTCACCGATCGGGCCGAAACCACCAGCCCGGTGGTGCGCATCGTCGCCGGCGTGGTCATCGCGCTCGCCGTCATCGGCACGCTGGGCGCCGCGCTGATTGTGCGCAACAAGCGCCGCGCTCCCGCGCTCGCCGGAGCGAACGGCGGCCGGTCCGACGACGGATTCGACATCGCAGACGGCGCGACGCCGGCCCCCGCGACGACGGCGAACGCCATTGCCGCAACCGAAGCCCGTGCCGACGCGAGTGCGCCGACCGAAGTGCTGCAGCCCATCGCATCGCCGGCGAACGGACCATCCGCCGGGCCATCGGCGAGTCTCAACGTGGCCGACAGCGGCGGCGCTCCTACCGCACGGTATGACTTCAACCTCGTCGACGGACCATCGTCCCGCTGAGCCATCAGCGCAGCAGTACCAACGCAATTCGATACGGAAGAAATACAGAAGGGAACCACAACAATGTCCAACACCAACCACAGCCTCACGAGAGGCTCCATCGCCGCTAAAGCCGCGGCGCTGCTCACCGCGGCGGCGCTCGGTCTCACCGGATTCGCGCTGACGGGCGGGAACGCCGCGTCCGCCGCCGAAACCACGCCCACGGCGGCAACAGCCGCACAATCCCAGGAAGACACGCCATTCGACTACTACGTGGGCATCCCCAACCTGCCTTCGGATCACGTGTTCGAAAACATCACGCTGGAACGTCTCGAAGACATCCTGTGCTACGGCAAAGGCAACTTCGTGATACTCATCGGCGGCACGTGGGACTCCGCGACGACGGCCGCACTGCCCGCCATCAACACCGCCGCCAAGGCGCAGGGCATCGAGAAGATCTACAATTTCGACCCGCACCTCGACAACGCCGGAGCCGACACGCTCGTCAACATCAACGACAAGAACAACGCGGTCGACGCATTCGCCAAGCGGTTCCAGCAGACCATCGACGAATTCGGCCTGACCGACCTGCAAAGCAAGAACACGGCAAACGTCGTCGACCTGCCGACCCTGTTCACCTACAACAAAGACAACACCGGCGACAAGGTGCTCGCATCCACCGCGAACGTTGCCGACGGCGCCGAGCTGACCCGCGTGCTGGGCACCGCGAAGAACGCCGCGACCCGCACCAATGGCCAGTTCTACACCAACTACTACCTGAACAACGTCTCGGCCGGCGCGGCCAGCGTGTTCAAGCAAGGCGAGGACAAGGACTTCTCGCTCATATCGGTGACGTACGGCGAACTGGAGAAGCTGCTGCAGTCGCCAGGCAACCATTACATCTTCTTCGGCGCGACCTGGTGCGGCAACACATACGCCACGATCCGCTACGTGAACCAGGAAGCCCGCAAATACGGCATCAAGCACGTGTACACGTTCGACACGATCCTCGACAACACGTCCGGCAAAGGCTCGCCGTTCCACATCCGCGACAACTACAACAACGGCAGCCACCCGCTGTCGGACCTGTACACGCATCTCGTGAACACGTACCTGCCGAACCTCGTGACCGAGGACGGCAGCCACGGCGTCGTCGATTCCCAGGGCGTCGGCGCGACTCGCCTGCAGGTGCCGCTGCTGCACTACAACAAGAACAACGCCGCCCAGCTGCCCGGAACCGACCAGCCGGCCGGCCCCGTGACCGATGAGGTCGTGGACTACCACGGCAAGACCGCGAACGTCGACACCAAGCCGCAGCCCACGGCGAGGGAATACATGCTCAACTGGTACGGCACCACGTACGACGACAAGGCGATCATCCAAGGCGGATTCTCCATCATCGGCGACGACCTGAGCGCGGCGAAGAACTACGGGCGCAAGGCCAACAACGACCGTGACGCATACATCGCCCAGGCCGACCACTTCTACTCCCTGCTCAACCTGCGCGGCGAAATCGCACAAGCCAAGACGGTGAGCCTGGACGGTTACTCCGCCGACCGGGTCGCCGCATTCAAGAAGACGCTCGCCGCGGCCGAAAAGACCGTGTCCGACAAGAAGGCGACCATCAGCGCGACCGACACCGCCACGAAGAACATCGCCAATGCGGTCACGGCGCTCGCCGGAGGCAACAACGGCGGCAGCGGCAGCGGTAACGGCAGCGGTAGCGGCGACACGGGTAACAATCCGGTCGCAGGCAACACCGACAACGCTGGCGGCAACGATAGCACGGCCGGCAACAAGCCGTCCCGCAAAATCGTCGTCGCCGGCAACGAGCCGCTCTCCCGCACCGGTGCCGAAGCCACGGTCATCGCATCCGTCGCGCTCAGCCTCGCGCTGACCGCCGCCGGGGCGCTGGCGCTGAGCCGCAACCGTGGCGACGCCGCGGCGGCACAGGCTCTCTCCGACTCGACCCGCCCGACCTCGGCGAGGTGAGCTGACTGATGGGAGCGCTATCCAACATCGATCCCACCGCAGTGGCGGTCTGGGCGTCGGCCGTGGTGCTGTTCGCCCTGATCGCCGTGCTGCGCGCGGTCTTCAAACTCAACTTCAGCCTGCTGACGGTGCTCGCGCTTGGGCTGGGCATCGCCCTGAGCCTCGTGTTCGACGGGCAGGTCGACTCGCTCAACCTGCTGGGCAACATCTACATCAACCTGATCACCGCGCTGGTCGCGCCGCTGATCTTCGTGTCGATCATCTCCAGCATCACCTACGTCGGCAGTCTGAAAAAGCTGCGCAGCATCGGATTGCGGTCGGTCGGCTGGCTGCTGTTCACCAATCTGATCGCCATCGTGATGACGCTGGGTGTGGCCATCCCGCTGCACATCGGCTCGGGCGTCAAACTCGTCGACGACGAGTCGACCGCCGGTTTCCTCACCTCGCAGACAGCGCCGCTTGACCAGGTCATACTCAACTTCTTCCCGAAGAACATCGTCGGAGACCTGTCCGGCAACCGTGTGGTGCCCATCATCATCACGGCCACCGTGCTGGCCATCGCCATCGTGTCGGTCGGTCGGCAGAAGGACGTGAGCGTCGTCAAACGGTTCTTCGAGCAGACCAAGGACGTGATCTACAAGGCCGTCGGCTACGTGGTCGAGCTCACCCCGTACGCGGTGGTGGTGCTGGGAGCGACTTCGACGGCCGCGACCACATCCAAGGCGGACGCGCTGCTCGCGCTGCTGAGCATTCTCGTGCTGGGCTTCGTGCTCAACATCATCCAGGCGTTCGTCGTCAACGGGCTGCTGCTGAAATTCGTGGCGCACGTGCCGCCCTTGACGTTCTTCAAGGCCGTGCTGCCGGCGCAGACCACGGCGTTCGCCACGCAGTCCAGCGTGGCGACGCTTCCGCTGAGCATACGGCAGCTCGGCACGGTCGGCGTCGGCGCGGACGTGGCGAACTTCACCACCCCGATCGGGACGACCATCGGCATGCCGGGATGCGCCGGTGTGTGGCCGATGCTGTCGGCCGTGTTCACCATCAACGCGCTCGGACTGGGGTATTCGCCGGCGAGCTATGTGGCGCTCGCGGTGATCGGACTGCTGTCGTCGATCGGTACCGCGGGCGTGCCGGGCACTGCGATCGTGACCGCGACGACCGTGTTCACCGCGGTTGGTCTTCCGGTGCAGCTTCTGGTGCCGCTGGTGCCGGTCAGCAACATCGTCGGCATGCCGAGCACGATGGCGAACGTGTCCGCTGCGGTCACATGCGCGGCGATCGTATCGCGGCAGACCGGGGAGTTCGACGAGGGCGTGCTGGATTCGGCTCGTGCCGGGCGGCATCGCCATCGCGCGGGCGTGGTCGTGTCGCCGGCTGGCGGGGCGGTTGCGGCTCCTGTCGTTCCTGTTGCGGCTCCCCTCGGCGCGGTGGGTGTTGCGGCGTCCGTCGTCGCCTCGCCCGTCGCGGCTGGAGTCGGTGCGGCCCATAAGCCGGTGCAGCCGGGATTCGCGGTGACGCCTGGATTGTCATTGACGTTGCATCAGTCGACGCTGCGTGTGCAGACCGACGACGATGCCGACGACGCTCCGGTGCCCGTTGGCGCGTGCGGCATCTCCGCCCACGCCGCCACGGCAAAAGCCGCATAGGCTGGCGAGTGGGCTGGCTGGGGGGTCTCCAGTCTCGCTACGCTCGACAGCCCCCGCTGGCGGGGGGCTGTCGAGCGTAGCGACTGGGGGTGGTCGAAGGTATGTCCAGATGAAAAAAGCGACCCGCAAACGGTCAAATTACGCGGGTCGCCGTGAGTATCCGAGCAAGGGTACCCGCAAAGCATCATAGCATATGAGGCATGTGAGCAAGCTGAGTCGCGTATCGGAGCCGTCTGATATATGGCACGTACGACCCAGGACCGGTGGTGCGGTTGCGGTCGTTTCGCCGGGGCGGCCATAATGGTGTCATGCATGTGATTTCAGGACGATTCAAGGGCGTCGCGTTGACCACGCCGAAAACCGGAACCCGGCCGACCACCGACCGGACCAAAGAGGCGATATTCTCGCATCTGGATTCATGGCAGGTGCTGGACGACGCCCGCGTATTGGATCTGTTCGCCGGGACCGGGGCGCTGGGCATCGAGGCGTTGAGCCGCGGCGCGAGGGAGCTGGTGGCGGTAGAGTCCTCCGCTCCGGCGGCGGCGCTGATCGCCAAGACGTTGACCGCGCTGCAGCGGAACCGTTCGTGGGAGCGCGGCATGACGGCCCGGGTCATCAGGGCCAGAGCCGAGAAGTACGTCGCTTCGGGTGCCGCACGCTCGGCCTCGAACGCCGATGCTGCTGGCGGCTCCGCGAAGTCGGCGGCGTTCGATGTGATCTTCATCGACCCGCCGTACGCGTTCGCCACCGAGGACTGCAACCAGTTGCTCTCGGACATGGTCGCCCATGGAATCGCCGGCGGGAATACGACGATCGTGTTGGAGCGATCCGCGCGTTCCGACGAGCCCGTGCCGCCCGAGGGATGGGTCCTCGCCGAGCATCGCGATTATGGCGAGACCGCGGTGTGGTATATCGAGTCCGCGCTTGAGACATCGGAGGCCTCGGAGACCTCGGGCGCGACGGATGAGTGAGCGGCCGAGGCGAGTGTAGCCCGTTGCTGCGAGCCCGAAGCGGCCTTGGCCCAATCGCCGCCGTGCCGAATGTTACCTAGCTAATATTCTCTGACAGAGAACATCGGCATGTGGATCGCATGGCGCACGTATCGTTAATCATGGAATGCCTCGAATCGAGGTATCGAATCGAGCTATTAGAAGACAGTGAAACAACAAACGCAATGCCATCGCGAAAGGATGCCATCATGTCGAACTTCATCGAGGAACTCAAGGCCCGTCGCTCGCAGTACGCGCTGACCTCCGAATCCCCGGTCAGCGATCAGGAGATCGTCAAGACCGTCGAGGACGTCACCGTGCAGGTGCCGAGCGCGTTCAACTCCCAGCCGCAGCGCGCCGTCGTGCTGTTCGGCGACGCCAACCAGAAGCTGTGGAACATCGTCAAGGAGACGCTGCGCAAGGTCGTGAGCGATGACGAAGCGTTCAAGGGCACCGAGGCCAAGATCAACGCCTTCGCCGCCGGCCACGGCACCGTGCTGTTCTACGACGACACCGACGTGACCAAGCAGCTGCAGAAGAACTTCCCGACCTACGCTGCGAACTTCCCCGGATTCGCCCGTGATGCCGCCGGCATGCTGCAGCTCGCCGTGTGGACCGCGCTCGCCGAGAAGGGGCTTGGCGCATCCTTGCAGCACTACAACCCGCTGATCGACGAGGCGGTCTCCGCCGAATTCGGTCTGCCGCCCAGCTGGGTGTTGCAGGCGCAGATGCCGTTCGGCACCGTCGCCCAGGCCGCGGCTCCGGTTGACAAGCAGCCGGTTGACTCCCGCGTGAAGGTGTTCGGCCTGTAAGCCGAATGGTCGCTCCCGCTGACGGGGTGGGGACGAAATACCAACGAGCCAATAAAAACCGTGACCGGTTGCATGTTCCGCATGCCGGTCACGGGATTTTTGCTTGACTGTTGTTTCCGCCGCCGACCTGTACGGCCGGCCATCAGGCATCAGCCCTCAATGGCGATCTGGTGCTTGCTTTCGACCTGCGGCTGCGCCTCGATCTTCGGAACCTGAATGCACAGCGTGCCGTTCTGATAGTTGGCGTGGATGTCGTTCTCCTTCACCTGATCGCCGACGTAGAAGCTGCGCGAGCAGGTGCCGACGTAACGTTCACGACGAAGCCACTTGCCGGACTCATCCTTGTCGCCGCTGTCCTCGTCCTTATGGGCGGACACGGTCAGATAGCCGTTGTTCAGCGAGACGCTGATGTCGTCCTTCTTGAAGCCGGGCATGTCGATGTCCACGTCATAGCCCTTGTCGTTCTCGCGCACGTCCGTACTCATCATGTTCGTCGGGGTCATCGCCGCGCTGTTGTCGGCGGAGCGCCAACCCTCGAAGAACGGGTCGTCAAACAGGTCAGAGAACATCGTGTCATTCATCAAAGCCGGAAACATTGCCATAATCGGTACTCCTCGCATATCGGAGTGGAACGGGTTGGCTTGCCGCGCCGGCCGGGTGACTGGCCTTGCCGGTGTGGTCTATCGTGGCCGTTCCCGGAACCCCTCTCGGAGCTCCTCCTCTTGCCTTGCACCACTACCTACCGGTATTCCGTCCTGACATTCCCGGCTTTTACCCACAGTGAAAAAGTTGAGTGTGTGAGACTCAACTTTTGCGGGGATGGTGGCTGATGACGTGTGTCAAGCGACTTACTTCAGCTTGCGCGGACGAGCTCCGGAGACCTCCCAGCCAAGGGCGATGAGGGTCTTGCGGTCCTGCTTGTCGAGCTGCCGGCAATCGAGCTGCTCGATGAGATCCGGGCGAATGTCGTTGGTGCGGGTCAACGCTTCGTCGCGGCGGAACCGGTCGACCTTGCCGTGATCGCCGCTGGTAAGGATCGGCGGAACCGCGATGCCTCGCCACGTGGCCGGCTTGGTGTACTGATGGTGTTCCAGCAGTGCGTTGCCGCCCGTGTACGACTCCTCGACGATCGAATCGGGATTGCCCATGAAGCCCGGCAGCAGTCTGGTGATCGCCTCCAGCATCACGGAAACCGCCACCTCGCCGCCGTTCAGCACGTAGTCGCCGATCGAGTATTCGCGTACGTCGACGCCCTGCGCGCGGTAATACTCAGGGATTCGCGCGTCATAGCCCTCGTATCGGCCGCAGCCGAACAGCAGATGGTCGGCGTGCGAGAGCTCGGTCGCGTCGCGCTGCGTGAACAGCGGCGCCGAGGGATTCGGGAAGATGAGAACCGGCGCGGCGTTCCCGCCAGCTTCACTGGTGTCGCTCGTGGTATCGGAAACGATGGAAGTGACGGAAGCGGCTGCGTCGGTCGGATTACCTGCATGGCCCGAGTCGGCCGCATCGGTCGTATCGGCTGCTTCCGCCGAGTTGACTGCGCCGGACGGACTGACGGAGGCCGAATCATCGTCGTGCGCGTCGGAAGATACCGCGTCCGGCGCGATGACTGCGGGTGCCAGACCGAGCAGGTCATCCAGGCATTCCGCCCAAACCTCAGGTTTCATCACCATGCCGGCACCGCCGCCGGCCGGCGTATCGTCAACGGAATGATGCACGTCATGCGTCCAGTCGCGCAGGTTGTGCGCGGTGACGGTGACGAGACCCTTCTCCTGCGCCTTGCCGAACAGGCTCAGGTTCAGCACGTCAAAATACTCCGGAAACACGGACACGATATCGATCTTCATGTTCTCCAGCGTAGCGAATCCCGCAGTCCGACGGCATGAGCGTCGCGACACGCCTGGATGTGTGGCAGGTTCGTCGGCGCCGGCTGACTGGAATCGCATGATTTTATAAATCGCGTCTGTCAGCCTTGCTACGCATCCGGGCGCGCCGCATTGTTGCCGGACTCGGCTCGGCGCCCGGCAACAACGCCGTCATATATGACAGTGTCCGACAGCCGCAGCTGTCGGACACTGAAGGGTGACCGGGGCCGAATCACAGTCCCGGAATCAGCCCGCCGGGCGGGTCGATCGTCAGATACCCCTCTTCGAGGTCGATGTCGGGCACCAACTCGTCGACGAACGGCACCAGTGCGGTCGATTCCGTCACTTCGCCGGTGACGGCGTCCCGAACCGGCGAGGCCAGGCGAATCTTCAACAGCGTCTGCGCGCTGTCGAGTACGTCCACGACCTTGCCTATGACCTGGCCGGCCGGCAGGCCGAGCCCGTTGCCCTCGGCGAGCCGCGCTTCAAGCCCGACCAGATCCTTCGGATACCAGGCGTCCTCTTCCAGCATGTCCTCGGGATCGTCAGCCTCGCCGTACAGCTCGATGCCATTCGCCGCCTCGGAGGCGTCGCGGTCATCAATGCCCTCGAACTTAACGATCCAACGGTTCTTGAATGTGCGCGCGTACTCGACGACGTATTCCTGCGAACCGTCGCGCGTGTACAGCACGGAGTCGGGAGCGAACCGATATTCCGGCTCGTCCGTGAAGATCTGCACGGTGACCTCGCCTTTGAGCCCCTGCGCGCGTCCGATACGACAGACCCTCAGCAACTCGCGCTGCTGAGGGTCGTCAGAGTGTTGTTGACGCTCCACGCTAGGGTTCACCTGCGCACATCCATGATGTCGACGCGCACTTTGTGGTCGGCAAGTGCCTGCACCACGGTGCGGATCGCATTGGCGGTGCGGCCGCTGCGGCCGATCACGCGGCCAATATCCTCCGGGTTCACGCGCACGCGAATGAGTTCGCCGCGCGCGTTCTCGTGGGACTTGACCGAAACGTCATCGGGGAAATCGACGATGTTCTTGATGAGGTGTTCCACAGCCTGCGCGAGCATGATCACTCAGCCTGCGCTTCCTCGGCGGGAGCTTCAGCTTCAGCGGCAGCTTCGGCTTCGGCCTTGGCCTTGGCGTCAGCGGCGGACTTCGCGGCCTTCAGCTTCTGGGCTTCGGCTTCCACGGCTTCGACGCGAGCTGCGGCGTCCGGGCCGGCTTCCACGGTCTTCAGCGTGCCTTCGGCGCCGTCGAGGCCCTTGAACTTCTGCCAGTCGCCGGTGATCTTCAGCAGCTTGAGCACAGGCTCGGACGGCTGAGCACCGACACCGAGCCAGTACTGTGCGCGCTCGGAGTCGATCTGGATGGTCGAAGGCTGGGTGTTCGGGTTGTAGGTGCCGATCTCCTCGATGGACTGACCGTCACGCTTGTTGCGGGAATCGGTGATGACCACGCGGTAGAAGGCGTAGAACTTCTTGCCCATACGCTTCAGACGAATCTTGGTTGCCAAAATGGCTCTCCTTGTAATACTAGGTTTGCGGATTTTCGATTGTGTGTGGGGCACCTCAACCGAGAACCCACGTGTTCCTCATGAAAGGCAGAATGAGAGGGCTCCACCCATCACGAATAACCGATAAATTATAACGCATAGGGGTGGATACCCGACACGCTGGAGCTGGCGAGCGATCGTCGGGGTCGATGTGGCAAAAACATCGGCGCGCAAGGTGCCTGACGTGATGCTTGAAAGCCTGGTCGGCATTCACTGGCGGAGGATTCGGGGCTATCTGCATTTCGAGGGGTTGATTCGTGTTGTTCCGAATGCCTATCTGCGTTTCGAGGGGTTGGTCACAAAGTATAAGCGGCCCAAGAACCGCATGATTCCGGTGGTATTTCGCCGATCATACTTCGGATATCGCGTTTTGGCGCCCCCTTGAAACGCAGATAGATGTCCGGCGGAGCCGAAATCAACCCCTTGAAAACGAGATGCGGCCACATGGGGTACCTTGGCCGGTCGCAGCGGGCGGTTTCGAGACGGATAACGGCGGGTTTGCTTGGACGCTGTCCAGCCCGAAGCCGCCATCGAGGCCTATACCAAAGAGGCCAGGGTTTCGGCGGCGGCCGCGAACTCCTCCGGCGTGGTGTAGGAGTAGCTCAGGCGCAGCGAGTTGTCCCCCTCGAAATCGTAGATGTCGCCGGGGTTGAGCAGTACACCGTGCTCGATTGCGCGCTGGAACAGGCGCCCTGTGCGCACCGGCTCGTCGAACGTGAGCCAGACGTAAAAACCGCCGCGCGGCACGTTCCAGTGGGCACGGCCGGCGAACAGTCGCTCCAGCGTCTCCAGTGCGGCGTCCCGCCGCCGGCGTAGCTGCATGCGCAGCGAGACCATGTACTCGTCATACAGGCCGCTGGACAGGAATCGCGCGAACACCCACTGGCTCAGCGTGCTCGCCCCGTAGTCCATCTGCATCTTCACGTCGGCCAGCCGTTGCACGATGCGCTCGTCCGCCACGATCCAGCCGATGCGCAGTCCCGGCGCCAGTGCCTTCGACGCACTGCCCAGCGTAATCACCATGCCGGTCTCATCGAACGATTTGAGCGTGTGCGGCGTATCCCCGTCGAAGATGAGGTCCTGGTATGCGCAGTCCTCGATGATCGGCAACCGGTTCGCCACGCATGAGGCGATGAGCGCCCGACGGCGTGGCTCGCTCATCGTGATGCCCGTGGGATTGTGGTTGGTGGGGATTGTATACAGCACCGCGTCGTTCTCGCGCGTGGCCTTGGCCCGCGGCGGCAGTGAGGTCTGCGGGGCGGACGGTACCGTCGCCGTCATCCCCTCGGACTGCGATCCGCCGCCCATCAGCCTCCCCAGCGCATCCACGTCAAGGCCATGCTCGTCCATCGGTACGCCGGCGAGTTTCATGCCGGCCGATTGGAACACCTGCAGCGACTTGATGTAGCTCGGCGCCTCCGCATAGACCGTGGATCCGGCCGACAGCAGACTCACCGAAATCATCTGCAACGCCTGCAATGCGCCGGATGATACAAGGACCTGCCCGGGCGTGCAGCTGATGCCCCACGCCTCCATGTGCGCCGCTATCGCCTCGCGCAGCACGTCAAGGCCCTCCGGCGGCGGATACCCGAGCGAGCTTATCTCGGCCGCGGCTTCGCCGGCCACGCGCCGCCACATGTCACGGGGGAACAGCCGCGGGTCGAGCTCGCCGGTGCCGAGACGGGTTTTCGACCGGTCGAATTCGAGTCGGTTTATCGTCTGAATGGTGTCGTTGTTCGCCTTGAAGAACCCGGACGACACGTAATCCGCCCAGTCCGGCGCGCCCGGCAGCATCAGCGACCACGTGTTGCTGGCGATGCGTGTGCCGGCGCCGTGCCGGCCTTCGACGATGCCGTAGTCGGCGAGCTCTCCGATCGCGGCGATGATGGTGGACCGGTTCACGCCGAAGCGTTCGGCCAGTACCCGCTGGCTGGGCAGTCTTGATCCGATCGGCCAGTCGCCGCTTGAGATGCGGGCGCACATGAAACCGACGATCTGTTCGGTTATGGGCTCGCCGCTGCTGCGGTCCGGCTCCCAGTTGATGTCCAATGGTGTGCTGCGTGTCATGATGCCTGATTTTTGGTTGGGTGCATTGCTCTGTTCTTGGCTGGTTGCCAAGTGTAATCGAATCTGTAGAATATGGCAAAGGTGTTGGAATAAGGCGGATTTTGTATAACTTGCAATCCGCGTGAGGAAATCCAGCTGATGGCATATTGGCTGGTTTTGGTTGGGTGATGATGACCCAACCAAATGATTGTCGGGAGTGATGATGGGTCTGTATTTCCAGGGCTTGACGATGGGATTGGCGTATGTCGCGCCAATCGGCATGCAGAATCTGTTCGTGATCAATTCCGCGTTGACGCGTACGCGTCGCAACGCGTTGATTACTGCGGTGATCGTGATTTTCTTCGATATCGTGCTGTCGCTGGCGTGCTTTTTCGGCATCGGCGCGTTGATGCAGGCGCATCCGTGGCTGCAGACCGTGGTGCTTGGCCTGGGCGGTGCCGTCGTGGTGCGCATCGGTCTGGGACTTCTGCTGCCGAAGAAGAAGTCGACTTCCGAGAACGGCGCTGGGGCCGGTGCGGTTGCTGCTGCGACTGCTTCGACGGCGAGTCCGGTCGCTGGTGCTGAAGCCCCTGCCAAGCGTCTCGGTCTGCGTGGACTGCTGAAGACCGTTGGCACCGCGTGCGTGGTCACGTGGTTCAACCCGCAGGCCATCATCGACGGCACATTGATGCTCGGTGCGTTTGCGGCTACGCTGAGCGCGCAGCAGGCCACCCCGTTCATCACGGGCGTTGAGACCGCTTCAGTGATGTGGTTCCTCGGCGTCACGCTCGTCGTCAACGCGTTCGCGCACAAGTTCAATCCGAAGATCATCGGAGTGCTCAACCGCGTGTGCGGCGGCATCATCGTCCTGTACGGCATCAAGCTGCTCGTGGATTTCGCGATGGCGGTGCTGTAGTCGGGCAATCCAAGCCTCGCCGCATGGACTTCTATGGGAGCCCATGCGGCATTGTTGTTTTGACGTGCCGGGGGCGGGCCGTCTCGGTCATTCTGCGTCACCGTGAGCGGGTTGCGTCACGCTGCGCGTGCCCGCACAGCGTGACACAACCCGGAAACCCAGTGATTGCAAGGGTTTTGTGGTGCGTCACTGTGAGTGTGCCCGCGCTCAGTGACGGTGGGCGCGCTCAGTGACGCATATCCGCCATGCTGTCCGTGCGGCATGCCGCTCAAATAGTCATTGTGGCGGTCAGCGCGAGGTGATCGGTGTCTTCCACGACGAATGATTCGACGCCGCTGAACGCGACGGCTCGTGCCGGCTCGGCGGCGGAGCCTGACGCGGATTCTCGCGTCGCGGCCATGATGTGGTCGAGCTCGATGCGCGGCCACGGCACCTGACTGGGGAAGGTATTGACATGTCCGCGAGCCTGTGCCAGTGCGGCGTCGCGGAATCCGGACCGCAGCAGCTCGCGGAAGCTGGCATGGTCGATATCGGCGTTGAGGTCGCCCATGAGCACCGCGATATCGACGTCGGGATATGCGGAACCACCGCCGCGTCCGGCTTTCGAGCCGGTGGCACGTTCCTCGCGGCCAGTACCTGCGCTGACCGACTTGCGCGGCATCGGAACCAGCGCGCTCAGGGACCGGATGCCGTCCGACCATTCCCGACAGCCGCGCATCGGCGATTTGGTGTGCGCGGATGCGAATGCCACGGAGGTGCCGTCATCGGTTTGCAGCATGATGCCCGGCACGTCGGCCGCAGGTATCGAGACAATGCCATGCGTGCCGCGTTTCGGCTTGGTGCGCGACCAGATGCCGTTGAAGCCGCCGTTGTCGGTCTTTTCGCGGGGCGTACCGAGCTGCCGATAGGGGAGGATCCTGCGCAGGCCGCCGCGCTCAAGACGCTTGATGAGATCCGTACTGAGTTCCTGAAGCGCGAGGACATCGATGTGTCGTTCCCGCACGGCCGCGATGATGGCGTCGGCGCTCGCCTTGCCATAGCGGCAGTTCAACGTCATCAGATGGTAGGTGTCGCCGCTCGCCTGCGGCGGGTTCGCGGTCGGCTCGGCGTCGGCGGATCGCGCGGTCTGGCGATGGTCGTCTGACGCTGTTTCATGGGATGTTCCACGCTGGTGGTGCCATCGTTCCCGCGGCATGTTCGTCCAATACGGAACCTGCATGGCAAGTATCGACACGATGCCGGCGACGGCGACACCGCACTGCCACCACGAGCCGACCAGACCGGCCCATACCGCGATGACCAGGTACGGTATCCACAAAAAACGAATCAGCGCAATCATGTAAGGCATCGTCGGCATGTGCGCTTCCCGTCCGGCTGGCAGGAACCGCAACGCCGACCATAGCATGCACGCCGCCAGCAGTATCCACGACAACACGCCCACCGCCGAACTCCTTACCTAACATTCCAACGAGTGAATAATGGCTTTCAGTGTACCGGCAGCCGTTGCGAATTCGCGGCGAGTGGAAAGCTGCGAAGATATGGCAAATGATTTGGCGCCGGGCGGGGATGGCCGAAAACGTCCATACCCACCCGGCGCCAGAGAAAAACGGGCCGAATCAGCCGAGCAGACCGGAAAGGCCGCCGCCGAAGTTGGGCGGAAGCTCGCCACCGTTCGCGTCGAGCGCATCCTGCAGCCCGGCCGGAAGAGCCGGATTCTGCGGCTTCTTCATGAAGGCGGACCCGCCGGACTTGCCGGAACCGGAGCCCTTGCCGGCGAGCTTGTCGCGCAACGCCTTCTCCTCGGCCTCGCGCTTCATCGGATTGCCGGACTTCGAGCCCTTCTTCTTGCTCTTGCCCTTGCCCTTCTTGCCGCCGCCTACCGCGGGGCCTCCGAAACCGGGGATGCCGCCCATGGCCTTGTTGCTCATGCGCTTCATCATCTTCGCGGCCTGCTCGAACCGTTGCAGCAGCCCGTTGACCGCCGAGACGGTTACGCCGGAACCATAGGCGATGCGGGCGCGGCGAGAGCCGTCGATGATCTTCGGGTTGCGCCGCTCTTCGGGGGTCATCGACCGGATGATCGCTTCGGTGCGGTCGATCTCCTTCTCGTCGAACTGCTCCAGTTCCTTGCGGTGCTGCGCCATGCCGGGGATCATGCCGAGCAGCGACTTCATCGAGCCGAGCTTGCGCACCTGCTGCAGCTGATCCATGAAGTCGTCGAGTCCGAACTCGCCTTCCGCCATCTTCTGGGCGGCCTTGCGGGCCTCCTCCTCGTCGAACTGCTTCTGCGCCTGTTCGATCAGGGTGAGGATATCGCCCATGTCGAGGATGCGCGAGGCCATGCGATCGGGGTGGAAGACCTCGAAGTCCTTGAGCCCTTCGCCGGTCGAGGCGAACAGGATCGGCTTGCCGGTCACGGATGCCACGGACAGCGCGGCGCCACCACGGGCGTCGCCATCGAGCTTGGACAGCACCACGCCGGTGAAATCCACGCCCTCGTCGAACGCCTTGGCCGTCTGGACGGCGTCCTGGCCGATCATTGCGTCGATGACGAACAGGATCTCGTTGGGGTTCACGGCATCGCGGATGTCGCGGGCCTGCTGCATCAGCACTTCGTCGACGCCCAGTCGGCCGGCGGTATCGATGATGACCGTGTCGTACAGCTTCTGCTTGGCCAGCGCGATCGAATCGCGGGCCACCTTCACCGGGTCGCCGGAGGTCTCGCCCGGCGCGGACACCGAGTCGCCCCCGTCGGACTGGACGCCCTTCTCGGGCGCGTACACCGGCACGCCGGCGCGTTCACCGACCACCTGCAGCTGGGTCACGGCGTTCGGACGCTGCAAGTCGGCGGCGACCAGCAGCGGCGTGTGGCCGGAATCCTTCAGCCAGTAGCCGAGTTTGCCGGCGAGCGTCGTCTTGCCGGCGCCCTGCAGGCCGGCAAGCATGATGATCGTCGGCGGGTTCTTGGCGAAGTTCAGCGGCCGGTCCACGCCCTGGCCGAGCACATCCGTCAGCTCCTCGTTGACGATCTTGACCACCTGCTGCGCCGGGTTGAGCGCTTCGGACACTTCGGTGCCGAGCGCACGTTCGCGGATGCGCGCGGTGAAGGAACGCACCACGTCGAGCGCCACATCGGCGTCGAGCAGCGCGCGGCGGATCTCACGGATCGTGCCGTCGATATCCGCCTCGGAAAGTTTGCCCTTGCTCTTCAGATGCTTGAACGCATTCGAGAGCCGGTCTGTCAAAGAACTAAAAGCAGCCATAATGCGAACCAGTCTAGCCGTTGCGGCGGAAAACCAGCGGGCTGCCGCCGAGGCGGCCCGCACGGCGACGGAGAGGTGCCGCGGGGCGCCGTTCGGCGGTCGCGGCTGCGCGTGGGATCGACGCGAGAGAGCGGCGGAAATGCGACAGAACCGTTGGCTTTGTGGGCGGTGGGGATTCCCGCACGCTCAGCGCGAACCGACACGCCCGGAATCGTTCGTTTCCGTTACCATGGAAGGGCAATAATTTCCGTGGATTATTGGATCGCTGAGCTGTTTTGATTATCCTTCGGACCCAACCTATACGCAGACTGCCGCGCTGACGCCGACGCAGACATGCCGTGCAATATGGAAGGCCCGCCTATGCCACACCAGAAAACCATCGAACGCAAAGCCCTGATCGTGGGCATCGTCATCAACATCCTGCAGGTGCTCGCAGGCATGGCCGTGTTCTTCATGACCGGTCTGAAGGCCATGTTCCTGGACTTCTCCTTCACCGCCATCTCCGTGCTGTCCGGCCTCGTCGCCGCATACCTGTCGTCGCGCACCGTGCGCACCACCGAGCGCTTCCCCAATGGCATGTTCGCTCTGGAACCGATATACGCCATCTGCAAGGCGATGCTGACGATGTCGCTGCTGCTCTTCTCTCTCGTCGATGTGACGCGCGTCGCCTATGACTATTTCGTGCTTGGGCAGGGCGGGCGCATCGAGACCGGGCCCGTGGTGATTTACGAGATCCTGACCGTGGCCGTCTGCCTAGGACTGTACCTGTATTACCGGCGCGAGAACCGGCGCATCCGCAATTCCAGCACGATGCTGACCGCGGAGTGCAAGAGCACGCTGGTCGACGGTTCGATGTCGTTCGGCATCGGTGTGGTGGCCGTGTTCCTGTGGTTCCTGCCGGCTGGTGGCCCTCTGGATTTCCTGCATTACACCGGTGATTTCTTCATCACCGTCGCACTGGTGCTGCTCACGATCAAGGAGCCGTTCGGCGTGCTCAAGGACGCGTTCGTGGAACTGGTCGGCGGAGTGCATGACGACGATGCGACGAACGCGTTCGTGGAGTCGGCGGCGCAGCGGCATCTGCCGCAGAACACCGATTGCGAGCAGGTACTGGTGTTCAAGACCGGCATGAACTATACGGTTGATGTGTATCTGAGCGGTATCGGTCAGAGCATTGACATTGAGGATCTGGTGGAGTGCAAGCGAGACTTGGAGAAGGAGCTGACCAAGCGGCTGCATATCGTGGATGTCGATTTCGTGTTCGATTAAGGAGCGGAACAGGATCGGATGATCATGACTGTCCCGCGATGATGCCGGGGCGTTCCTGCTCGGCATTTGATTGCATTTGCTGGCATAATGCCAGCGACAATGCTGGGCTGCTATCGGCGCTTTCACCGTCAAAATATGCTCCGATCGCATAACCGTAACCAGTTGAGCCCCGCTTTGGGGGGGGCGGGGCTCAACATAACGGATCACACAGTGTCGGGGAGGATTACTTCAAACTCCACGTGCTGCCTTGCGGGCCGTCCTCGATGGCGATGCCGGCGGCACCCAGCGCGTCGCGAATCGCGTCCGCCTTGGCGAAGTCGCGGGACTTGCGCGCTTCGGCGCGGGCGTTCAGCTGCTCCGTGATCAGGGCGTCCAGCACATCATGCTCGCGGCTCTCGCCGTTGCCGTCCGCGCCTGCGGCACCGGCCCACGGCTCGGCCAGCGGATCCAGTCCCAGCGCATCCAGCATCGCCCGCACCGCGACCAGGGCGCTGCGCACCTCGGCGCGGGCCGCATCGCCGTCGGCACGGTCATCCAGCTTGCTCAGCAGCGTGTTGCCGTTGCGAATCGCGGTGAAGATCGCCGCCGTGGCGCCGGAGACGTTCACGTCGTCATTCATCGCGGAGACGAAATCGGCGGGAAGATCATCGGCGCTGACCCCGGCGATCTCGGCGCGCTCGGGCTGCTCGCCCAAAGCCACGCCGGCGCGCTCGATGAAGTTCATGATGCGTTCGTATGCGGCCTGGGCCTCGACCAGCGCTTGGTCGGACCATTCGAGCATCGAACGGTACTGCACGGAGCCGAGCGCATAGCGCACCACCCATGCGGAGTGCTCGGCCAGCACACTCGGCACGGACAGGCCGGTGCCCAGCGACTTCGACATCTTCTCGCCCTTGGCGGTCACCCACGCCGAATGCATCCAGCGTGCGGCCGACTCGTATCCGGCGGCACGCGTCTGCGCCATCTCGTTCTCGTGATGGGGGAAGCGCAGGTCCAGTCCGCCGCCGTGGATGTCGAACATGCCGTCCAGATACCGGTGGCTCATGGCCGAGCATTCGATGTGCCAGCCGGGGCGGCCCACGCCGAACGGCGTCGACCAGCGCGCGTCCTGCGGGTCGGTGGGCTTCGGCGCCTTCCACAGCGCGAAATCGCGCGGATCGTGCTTGTCGGGGGATGCGTCGGCGGGGTCGATCGGATTGTACTTGTCGTCGCCGGCCGCATCCACGGACGGGCCCATGCGGTCAGCCACGGCGGCGGCCTCGTCGGCCTCGGCGGCACCCTGCTTCTGATGGGTCAGCTCGCCGTAATGCGGCCAGCTCGCCACGTCGAAATACACGTTGCCGGTCGGCTTGCCATCCGCGTCATAAACTACGTAGCCGTGACCGTTGTCGATGATGCGGCGGATCAGGTCGATCATGTCGATCATATGCCCGGTCGCGCGGGGCTCATACGTCGGCGGCAGCACGCCAAGCGTGTCATACGCCTGCGTGAACTCCCGCTCGTAGAAGTACGCGCGCGCCCACCACTGCTGGCCTGCCGCGGCCGCCTTGTCGAGGATTTTGTCGTCGATATCGGTCACGTTGCGCACGAACGTGACCTGATATCCCAGCCGCAGCATCCATCGCCGCACCACATCGAACGCGACGGCCGCTCGGATATGGCCGATGTGCGGGGAGCTCTGCACGGTGGCGCCGCACACGTAGATCCCCACCTGGCCGGGCCTGATCGGGGTGAAACGCGAGACCGTGTGCGAAGCCGTGTCATACAGCTTCAGGCCGGCCGCGGCGCGCGCCACGCCGGCGTTCTCGGAAGTGTTGGAATTCTGCGGTTCTGAGGCTTGTGTCATAATGTCGAGCGTATTCGCGTTATACGACAAACCGCCAGACAAACCACCCGGCAAATGTGATTGCGCGGCCGCCCGGGCGCGGCTGGAAATACGAAAGATGAAGAAACGGTGTGCAAAGTTTACGTAGGTGATGCAACAATGGAGTTATGACGCAATCGCAAGTGCTTATCGTGCAGCACGTCCCGTGGGAGAAGCCGGGGCGCATCCTGGACAACCTGGACGACCTGAACATGTCGTCCACGGTGGTGAACATCGCCAAGGAAAAGAAGCCCGATCTGCCTGACTTCGCGCAGGTCGCCGGACTGGTGATTATGGGCGGTCCGATGGGTGCGCTGGATTATGACAAGTATCCCGGTCTCAAGGTCGAGGCGAAACTGGTCAAGGCGGCCATCAGCGTCGGCAAGCCGGTGCTGGGCGTGTGCCTCGGCCATCAGATCATCGCCACCGCGCTGGGCGGCAAACTCAGCCGTGGCGAGTCGCCGGAAATCGGGTTCGCGCCGATCAAGCGCGTTGACAAGCACAATTACTTCTCGATGTGGAACAAGCAGATCGACGTGCTGCACTGGCACAACGACGTGGTGGGGCTTCCCGCCGGCGCCCAGCTGCTGGCGCGGTCCGAGCACACCAAGGTGCAGGCGTTCCGCATCGGCTCGGCGCTGGGCATGCAGTTTCATCTCGAAGTGACGCCGACGTTGCTGGAGGAATGGCTGGATGAGTCCTCGATGGTCAAGGACCTCAAGGCGGTGGGCGGATCGAAGTCGCAGCTGCGCGAAGCGTTCGCCGAATATAATCCGCGCCTGCAGCCGTTGGCCGAGCAGGTGTTCGGCGGATTCGCCGCCCGCTGCAACACCTACGCCCAATCCCTGCGCTAGCGAACTGCGAGTTCGCCCCCGCCGCTGGCGGGGGGGCGAACATGACGAGCCAGCGGGGGCGTATGGTGGTTCGGACGTTGATGCCCACCGCTGACGCTACATTGGTGAGTCATGCCGACTTATGACCTTGGACTGGAACACGTTTCACTCGCCTTCGCCACCAAAACCATCTTCACCGATGTGACGCAGGGCGTATTCGAAGGCGACCGCATCGGCATCGTCGGCCGCAACGGCGACGGCAAATCCACGCTGCTGCACCTGTTCAAAGGCACTCAGGAGCCGGATTCCGGGCGAGTCACCAAGCGCGGCGGACTGACGTTCGGCATGCTCGACCAGCGCGACCCGCTGGACGACGACGCCACCGTGCGCGCGGCCGCGCTGGAAGGCCGCGAGGATTACGAGTGGGCCGCCGACAACAAGTCGCGCGAGATTGTCGAGGCGCTGCTGGGCGGCATCAACCTCAACGCCCGCGTCGGCTCGCTGTCCGGAGGCCAGCGACGCCGCGCCGACCTGGCCCGGCTGCTGCTCAAGGATTGGGACATCCTCGCGCTCGACGAGCCCACCAACCATCTGGACGTCGTGACGATCCACTGGCTTGCCGAACATCTCAAGAACCGCTGGTCGAAAGGGCAGGGGGCGCTGCTGCTCGTCACCCACGACCGCTGGTTCCTCGACGAGGTGTGCGAGTCGATGTGGGAGGTCCACGACGGCGTGATCGACCCGTTCGAAGGCGGCTACTCCGCATACATGCTGCAGCGCGTGGAGCGCGACCGACAGGCCGATGTGCGAGAGACAAAGCGCCGCAACCTCGCGCGCAAGGAGCTCGCCTGGCTGTCGCGCGGCGCCCGCGCCCGCTCCACCAAGCAGAAGTTCCATGTCAAGGCCGCGCGGGAGCTCATCGCCGACGTGCCGCCCATGCGCAACGCCGTCGAACTCAAGCAGATGGCCACGTCGCGCCTGGGCAAGCAGGTCGTCGACCTGATCGACGTCACGCAGATCTTCGCGAAAAGCCAAGGCGAGCAGCCGGTCACGCCGACCGACGACACGGCGGCGGATCAGGCCCCCGCCTCCTCCTCTCAGATCGATATCGTCCCCTCCCTATACTCGGAGCCGCGCGTGACCGGTTCCGTCGAAGTCGCCGTCGACACGCTCGCCGACCCGCGTCTCGTGGACGCCGGCGTGCCGGAATCCATCCAGGCCGCAGCGGAAGCCAAGGCGAAGGCGGAGGCGCTCGCGGAACGTAAGGGTGTCACGGAGGAGTCGGTCGCGCCGCAGGTCACCTCCGCGGCGCAGAAGATCACCGTCGCCGGTCGCAAGATTCTCGACGACGTGACCTGGCTGATCGGCCCCGGTGACCGTTTCGGCATCGTCGGCGCGAACGGCGCCGGCAAATCCACGTTGCTCAAGCTCATCGACGGCACGCTCACGCCGACAGCCGGGCATGTCAACATCGGCAAGACCGTGAAGTTCGCGGTGCTTTCGCAGCGGCTCGACGAGCTGGAGAAACTCGGCAAATACAAGATCAAGGAAGTACTGTCCCGCTACAAGCCCAGCTATATCGTCGACGGCAAGGAAGTCACGCCCGGTCAGCTGATGGAACGGCTCGGCTTTGAATCCGCGCAGCTGATGACGCCGATCCGCGACCTGTCGGGCGGACAGAAGCGCCGCATGCAGCTGCTGCTGATCCTGCTGGATGAGCCGAACGTGCTCATCATGGACGAGCCCGGCAACGACCTCGACACCGATATGCTCGCCGTCATGGAGGATCTGCTCGACACGTGGCCGGGCACGCTGATCGTCGTCAGCCACGACCGGTACCTGCTGGAGCGCGTCACCGACCAGCAGTTCGCACTGATCGGCGGTAAGGTGCGGCATCTGCCCGGTGGCGTCGACGATTATCTCGACATGATCGAAAAAGCGAAGACCGCAGCGCCGGCAGGTGTATCGGCTTCGCAGAAGGAGCCGGCCGACTCCGGCGTCACTGCCACGGCGGACGACGCCCCCAAGCTCAGCGGCAAGGAATTCCGCGAGACCAGCAAGCGCATCTCCGCCATCGAGCGCAAGCTCGCAAAGCTGGAGGAGCAGAAGACCGCGCTCGAAGCGGATATGGCCGCCCATGATCCGAGCGACTATGAGGGGCTGAACAAGCTCAACGGGCAGCTTCAGGCCGTCTCCGACGAGTCCGGCGCCTTGGAGGCCGAATGGATGGAATTGTCCGAAAAACTGGAGTAATCGCGGCGCGCGGCGCGTGACCTTACTTCATCATCTCTTCATAGATGCGCTTGCAGTCCGGGCAGACGGGGTATTGCGACGGGTCGTGCTTCGGCACCCAGATCTTGCCGCACAGCGCGACCACGGGCCGGCCGGTGAGCTTCGATTCGGCGATGCGATCGCGCGACACATAGTGCGCGAACCGGTCGGCGTCGCCATTGTCGGAACGGTCGGTCTGCTCCTCGGTTTCCGGACGCTCCAGCACCGCCGTCCCTGTGCCCTGGTCCGGGGTGGACAGCGGCGACACCGGATCCGCGAGATCCGCGGCGATCCCTCCTGCGACGGCGGATGTCGGCTTTAGCTGTGTTGACGGTTCAGATGACATTTCGACTCCATTCCTTCATCCATGACGACATCATAGCGGCGAATGGCCGGCCTGTCTTCCACCGGCATGGATTCATGATAATGCTCGCATGCTACCGCTGCATGTCCGGCGTCTGAGCCCCGGCTCGCTCGTATACGGACTGTCCGGCGATTCGCGGTAGGCTATGCATATGACTATCGCAGTATGCCCAGGATCGTATGACCCCGTGACCGCGGGACATTTGGATGTCATTGAGCGGTGCGCCCGTTTTTTTGACGAAGTGCACGTGGTCGTGGCCGTGAACGCCGCGAAGACCCCGATGTTCCCGGCGCATACGCGAGTGGATATCATTCGTCAGGCGCTCGACCACGACGGATTCCCCGATGTCAAGGTCGCGTCCACGACCGGCCTGATCACCGACTACTGCAAGGAGATCGGTGCCACCGTCATCGTCAAGGGCCTGCGGCAGAACGGCGATTACGAGGCGGAGCTGGGCATGGCCCTGGTCAATCGCAAGCTCGCAGAGGTGGAGACGCTGTTCCTGCCGGCCGACCCGGTGCTTGAGCATATTTCCAGCTCCATCGTCAAGGACGTCGCCCGGCATGGCGGCGACGTGACCGGCATGGTGCCTGATGGCGTGGTGCCGATGCTGGACGAGGCGTTGAGCCATGAGCGTGGCGAGTGACGTCGCGACGCGAATCCCATATGATATTGTCTGGGTTTTCCGGTCGCTGATACGTGACCGGAATAAAAGTAAAGAGATGCAGCATGGATGAATCAACGAACGATGGCATCGTCAACGTCGGTGACGGCAACGACGGCGGCGCCGCCATGAATCCCGCGACCGGCGCCGAGCCGGCCGCGCAGTCGACCGACGCCTACAGCGTCACGTATGCGGCCGCGGCGCGGCTGAACGATGCGCCGGAAAGCGCGGCACCTGCCAGCGTGTGGGACGAGATGTCGCACAAGCCGCAGCCGGCCGCCGCTGCGACGCACGAGAACAAGCCGGACATATCCGATTACGCGAAGCAGTCCAAGCCGACGTTCCCGATCAGTCAGCTTCCCGATTTGCGCGAGACGCTGGATCCGAAGGCCGACATGAACCCCGAGGAGGTGAAGTCCCGCGAGGAGTTCACCACCGTCTATGACATCATCGACTCGATGGAGGCGACGCTGGAGGCCGCGAAGACCAGCCTGTTCGCGCCCAGCATGGTGCGTGTGGACCGCGAGGAGTTCGCCGGTCAGCTGGACGAGCTCAAGCGGATGCTCCCGGTGCAGCTGGAGCGCGCGTCCGCGCTGATGCGCGAGGCCGAGCGGCGCTTGGAATCCGCGCAGACGCAGGCGAACGCCATCATCGCGTCGGCGCAGAGCCGTGCCGCCGACACGTTGGACGAGGCCAACAAGCAGGCGCAGATCCTCGTCGGCCAGGAGAACATCACCGACAAGGCGCGGCAGCGTGCGCGTGCGATTCTCGACAAGGCGCAGGCGCGTGCCGACCATCTGACCAATGGCGCCGACGAGTACTGCACGACGGTGATGACCGGCCTGCAGGAGCAGCTCGGCAAGCTCAGTCACGACGTGCAGGCAGGACTCAACGTGCTTGAGGAACGGCAGCGCGCGGCGGGCGAGCAGATGCCGCACCTGAACATCAACGATTATCCGGAAGCGCAGTAGGGGCGCGCCGGAGTGTAACGGAACGCGCAACAGCATGCGCGGCAGCAGCAGGGAGGAGATTTGCATGGCACGACCGGAGGATTCCGCATGGGCGGTCAGCGTGGCGCAGGTGGCGTCGCGGCCGGGGCAGTCCAAGACGGTGGACGCGGTGTTTCCCGCGCCGAGCGGCATCGGCGATGAGGTCATCGGCGTGAAGGAGGGCGCGGACGTCAGCGTGCACGGCTCGTTCGACTCGATAGTCGACGGCCTGGTGCTGACCGCTCGCATCGAAGCGCCCGTCGCGGCCGAGTGCACACGCTGCCTCAAGCCCATCAAGCGCGATTGGGGTGTGGACGTCGTCGCGTTCTTCCCCTACGAGGAGAGCGCGAAGGCCCGCTCGCACGGCAAGCCCAAGAACGAGGATGTGGAGATCGTCGCGGGGGAGGACGAGTCCGAGGACGTGTATCCGCTGAGCCGAGACGGGGCGTTCGCCGACCTGGAGGCGCTGCTGCGTGACACGCTGGTGGAGGCGCTGCCATTGCAGCCCCTGTGCCGCGAGGACTGCCGGGGACTGTGCTCGCAGTGCGGCGTCGACCTCAACGAGCACCCGGACCATCATCATGACGTGACCGATCTGCGGTTCGCGGCTCTGGCCGGGTTGAAGGCCCAGCTGGAGGCCGAGGAGCACGGCGACAAGTAACGGTGGGCGATCGGCGTGCGGGTCTGGGAACCTGCTCGCGCGACGCCGCGACATGCCGTTGTACGGGCGATGCGTTAAGATACCGTACGCTTAAGCTCAATTGTTCGAACGAAACAGAGGAATAACAAATGGCACTGCCTAAGTACAAGACCTCGCGCGCCAACACGCACTCGCGTCGCGCGAACTGGAAGGCTACCGCCGCCCAGACCATCGCATGCCCGAACTGCGGCGCTCCGGCGCTGCCGCACATGGCTTGCCCGAGCTGCGGCTCCTACCGCGGCCGCGTGTACCGCGCAGCCATTCGCTCCGCTCACACCAAGTGATCGCAGCCGAATGCCGATAGCGAAATGAAGACCCTGCCATCGACGGGTGGCAGGGTCTTCGTATATTGTCGCATTGCCATCCGGACACTGCGCGTATGCGTTCAGGGCGTGCGCGTGCGGCCGGATACGGTGGACAAGGAGAAAAACATGACTGAACCTGAACCGCGCGAAGAGCTGTTCTCCGCGCTGGGCGTCACCATCAGCCCGGATCTGCTGATACAGGCGCTCACCCATCGTTCGTTCTCGCACGAACACCCCGGCACATCGAACTATGAGCGGCTGGAATTCCTCGGCGACGCCGTGCTGGAACTGGTATCGACCGAGACGCTGTTCACGCTGCATCCCGACATGACCGAAGGCCAGCTGGCGAAGATGCGCGCCAAGGCCGTTTCGGAGGAGGCCCTGTCGGCGATCGCCCGGGACAAGTTGCACGTCGGCCCGTTCATCCTGCTCGGGCACGGCGAGGCGGAGTCCGGCGGTGCCGAGAAAAGCTCCATTCTGTGCGACATCGTCGAATCGCTGATCGGCGCCACGTTCCTGGAGCACGGCATCGAAGGCGCGCGCAAGGTCGTGCACCGGCTCATCGACGACACGTTGGCGGAAGTGGCCACCGAAGGACCAGCCCTGGACTGGAAGACCTCGCTGACCGTGAAGGCGCACGAGCTCGGCCTGGATGAGCCGCGGTACCGCATGAGCGTGTCCGGCCCCGAATACGCGCAGGAATTCACCGCCAAGGCCACCATCGGCCCGAAAGACGACATCATCGGCAAGGGTACCGGCACCAGCAAGCGCAAGGCGCAGCTCGCCGCGGCGGAAATGGCCTGGCATGAGCTCGACCGGTACGCGCCCGCGCTCAAGGCGGCCCGCAAGAACGGCTCGTCCAAGCACCGGCGCAGCGGCTCGGCCGGCAACTGACCAACTGGTGAACGGCGATTGCGCGATGCTGTCACCTGTATGCTTAAACTGAGAAAATACGAATCACAGACGCCATAGCCACAAGCGAACGCGCATCGTGACCGTCGGCGCACGCAAGTCATGAACGCTCGCGAGGCGCGACGGGTCCAGGCATATGACCGAACGATTTGAGTTGAGAGGACATGATGGCTCTACCCACACCATTGCAGGCGTTCAGCGGCGTTCCGAAAAACACCGCATCCGCAGACAAGCAGACGATCATCGACGGTGAGAAAATGACCGGCGCGCAGGCGTTGATTCGCGCGCTGGAGGATTTGGGCGTGCAGGACGTGTTCGGCCTGCCCGGCGGCGCCATCCTGCCGGTGTTCCACGCGATCAACGACGATACGAAGTTCCGGTTCACGCTCGTGCGCCACGAGCAGGCCGCCGGCCATGCCGCCGAAGGCTATGCGGTGGCGACAGGCCGCGTGGGCGTGTGCATCGTCACGTCCGGCCCGGGCGCGACGAACATGATCACCCCAATCGCCGACGCGAACATGGATTCCGTGCCGCTCGTCGTGATCACCGGTCAGGTGGGCGTGAACGCCATCGGCACCGACGCCTTCCAGGAGGCGGACATCGTTGGGGCGACCTATCCGGTCGTCAAGCACTCGTATCTGGTGACCCGCGCACAGGATATCCCCCGCGTGCTCGCCGAGGCGCACTATATCGCCCGTTCGGGCCGCCCCGGCCCGGTGGTCGTGGACCTGACCAAGACCGCGCAGACCGGCGAGATGTATTATTCGTGGCCGCAGCGCATGATTCTGCCCGGTTACAACCCCACCACGAAGGCGCACGGCCGCGTGATCTCGGATGCGGCGAAGCTGTTCGCGCAGTCGTACCGTCCCGTGCTGTACGTGGGCGGTGGCGCGGTGCGTTCCAACGCGTCCGCCGAAGTGGCCGAACTGGCCGAAGTGACCGGCGCGCCGATCGTCACCACGCTCCCGGCCCGCGGCATCGTGCCGAACTCGAACCCCAAGGCGCTTGGAATGCTCGGCATGCACGGCGCCGTCGCCGCCACCGCGGCCGCGCAGCGCTGCGACCTGCTGGTCGCCATCGGCGCGCGCTTTGACGACCGTGTGACCGGCAAGCTCGACGCGTTCGCACCCGGCGCGCGGGTGATCCACATCGACATCGATCCGGCCGAAATCGGCAAGAACCGCGCTCCCGACGTGCCGATCGTCGGCGACGTGTCCACCGTGCTCAACGACCTGATTCCCGAAATCAAGCGTTCTCAGGCCATCGGCGGCAAGCCGAACCTCAAGCCGTGGTGGGACGAGCTCAACCGCCTGCGCGAGGAATATGCCATCGATTACGATCAGCCGTGCGATAAGCCGACCGATGGCTCGCTCGCGCCGCAGTGGGTCATCAAGCAGCTGTCCGACCATGCCGACCCCTCCACGATCTGGGTGTCCGACGTCGGTCAGCACCAGATGTGGTCGGCCCAGCTGATTGATTTCGAGAAGCCGCATTCGTGGATCTCCTCCGGCGGCCTCGGCACGATGGGCTTCGGCCTTCCGGCCGCCATCGGCGCTTCGGTCGGCTCCCAGCGCGACTTCAAGGGGCGCAAGCCGGTGTGGCTGATCGCGGGCGACGGCTCGTTCCAGATGACTTCCGAAGAGCTGACGACCGCGTTCCTGGATCATGCGCCGGTGAAGATCGCCATCATCAACAACTCCGTGTACGGCATGGTGCGCCAGTGGCAGACTCTGTTCTTCGGACAGCACTACTCCCAGACCAACCTGGCTGACGGCGATTCGAAGGAAGGCGGAGAGTTCTTCGACGTGCCTGATTTCGTCAAGCTCGCCGAGGCGTACGGCTGCGTCGGCCTTCGCGCGTTCACCGAGGACGAGGCGATTGACGCGATCAACAAGGCGAACGAGATCAACGACCGTCCGGTGCTGATCGACTTCCGCGTATGGAAGGACGCCATGGTGTGGCCGATGGTGGCAGCCGGCGCGTCCAACAACGAGGTCGCGTATCGTCCGGGCACGCAGCCGCTGCTGCACAAGGGCGTCGACGATGGTGACCAGGCGTGACGGCACGGTTGTCAAGGAATAAGGAGTAAGTGATTATGGCTATGTATCCCGCTTCCCGCCTCGGTTCCGAGCGTCACACGCTGTCGGTGCTCGTCGAGAACCGTCCCGGCGTGCTGGCCCGCATCGCCGGCCTGTTCGCCCGTCGTGCGTTCAACATCAACTCGCTGTCCGTCTCGCCGACCGAGCGTCCGGACATTTCCCGCGTCACCGTGACCGCCGACGTGGAGGCCGTGCCGCTGGAGCAGATCATCAAGCAGCTCAACAAGCTGCTGCACGTGCTCAAGATCGTCGAACTCGATCCGAACACCACCGTGGAGCGTGAACTGGTGCTCATCAAGGTGGCGGCGAACGAGTCGAACCGTTCTGACGTGCTGGAGATCGTGCGCCTGTTCCGTGTGCGTGTTGTCGATGTGAACCCGGAGTCGCTGACCATCGAGGCCACCGGTGCCGAAGGCAAGATCGACGCGCTGCTGGGTCTGTTGGAGCACTACGGCGTGATCGAGCTGGTGCGTTCCGGCGCGGTCGCCGTGACGCGCGGTCCGAAGGCGCTGAGCGAAAAGGTCATCGGCTCCGAGATTAAGGGCCGCTGATGCGGTATCGGCGTGGCCGAGCATGACATTGCCGGGCGGGTTCTTTCCCGCCCGGTTTTTGCTTTTGCGGTGATGCTCATCGGTGCAGCACATCGCGCGGATTCCCCGGAATCTTGAAGAAACGGCGTCTATCGCGAAAGCGGACATTGTGGAACATGCCGCGTGAAATATGAAATAATGGTGGGGAGGCGTTGCAGGGGATCGATGCCATCGCACAGTCTGGTTCCGCACAATCAGGTTCGATACAGACCGGCACATCACCGTTCGCCATGACAGCGCAATCCAATTCATCGCAATATGAGCCACTGGAACCTTACGATACGATGACGGGCACTGCGATTGCCATCAGCGATGCCGACGAGGCCGAAGCCCTATCCGAATACCTGACGTCCCCCGACCGCCAGCATCCCGCGGTAGTGGTGACCCGTCGCTTCGGCAAGCCCCTGTTCGACGCGAAGAGCCTCGCCTCGAATCTGCATGATGTCGCCGCCGTATTCGACCTCGTCACCCCGAAAGCGGCGTGGGGGCTGTCGGCAGCCCTGCCGGAAGGCGCCGCCATGACGCGCACGCAATTCGGCTCGATGCAGGAGCTCGTCGAATTTATCACCGACGACGACGGCCATATCGACGAGTCCGCCGCCGACGAGGTGTTCCAGTACCTCACCCAGCTGCAGGGCGAGGCGCGGCATCTTCGCGAGGGCCTGAAGGTCTCCAACGGCAGGTTGGAGAGCATGAAGCAGAAGATGATGCAGAAGCAGCGCGAGAACTCGTACAGCGACGGACGCCAGTACTACAAGTCGCCGCTGCCGCTGTTCGCCGACAAGGCGGAGGGCAAGCGGTTCGAGCGCGAGCAGATGGACATGCTGGTCCGCCGCGAATGGGCCACGCGGTTCGGTCCGGAAGAGAAGAAAAGCCATGCGCTGCCGAGGACATGGGCGTATTCCGACTGGTTCTTCGACACGCTGGCATCCACACACATCAGCGTCAGCAAGGTGGTGGCCGTGATGGTCGAGGTGCTGACCGGGCTCGACATCGAGCTCGCGGGGCGAGAAGGATTACAGTACGGTGATTTCGGTGGGGATTACCGGCTCGCCTTTCATCAGGCTTTGCGCGGTGATCGGCAGTTCGCGCAGGGCCTTGGCCCGGTATTCGTGCGCGTCGGCGATGGCGGCGTGACCCTGATAACGCGAATCGATGTCACCGTGGTCGACGTAGTCGACCAGCAGGTCTTTCCATCCCTCAGCCGGACGATACTCGGCCAGCTGGGTTTCCGATCCGGAGATCACATGTTCCGTCTCGGCCAGACCATACTCATATGAACGGTAGGCGAGCTTGCGGCCGGGAACACTGGCCTTGTCCTTCGACTTCTTCGCCACGGGCTGCATCACGCCAGCCGAATTCTCGCGCTCGGTGAGCTTGTACACCATCGCGCAGGTCGGGGCACCGGAGCCGGTGACCAGCATCGTGCCCACGCCGTACGAGTCCACCGGCGCGCTCTGCAGGGCGGCCAGCGCGTACTCGTCCAGATCGTTGGTGACGGTGATCTTCGTGTTCGTCGCGCCCAGGGCGTCCAGCTGGTTGCGCACGCGCTGCGCCATGGCGGCCAGATCGCCCGAATCGATGCGCACGCCGCCCAGCTGAGGACCGGCGACCTCCACGGCGGTCTTCACCGCCTCTTCGACGTTGTACGTGTCCACCAGAAGCGTGGTGTTGCGGCCAAGCGCCTCGACCTGCGAGGCGAAGGCGCTGCGCTCGTCATCATGTACGAGCGTGAAGCAGTGCGCGGCGGTGCCGATGGCCTTCAGTCCATACAGCTGCGCCGCAAGCAGGTTCGCTGTGCCCTGGAAACCGCCGATGACCGCGGCTCGTGCGGCTGCCACCGCGGCCCACTCGTTGGTGCGGCGCCCGCCCATGTCCATGCAGGGGCGGTCCTTCGCTGCGCTCACCATGCGCGAGGCGGCGGATGCGACCGCCGAATCATAGTTCAGCACGCTCAGCACCAGCGTCTCCAGCAGCGTGCACTCGCCGAACGTGCCCTCGACCTGCAGAATCGGCGAATTCGGGAAGAACATCTCGCCCTCGCGGTAACCCTTGATCGAACCGGAGAAATGCAGGTTCTCCAGCCACGAAATCGTCTCCTTGCTAACCACCTTGCGGTCGGACAGGAAACGCAGGTCCTCGTCGCTGAGGAGGAACCGACTCAGCTCATCCAGAATGCGGCCGATGCCCGCCACGACGCCGTAACGGCGGCCTTCGGGCAGGTGGCGCGTATACACCTCGAACACGCATTTGCGGTTCGCCGTGCCATCCTTCAGGCTGGCGTCCAGCATCGTGTACTCATACATATCCGTCATCAGTGCCGGTGAATAATCGACCATGACCGCCCTCCCGCAAGACAAGAATCGTGTGTTATTCAAAACCCTAGTGTCGCGCGGCGACTCGCGCAAGAGCCATTCGGCGTGACGGCGGTCACGATGGCTGCCGCAGCGGCGGCGGGAGACGTGCCGCGCTGCGGGCACGTTCGCCGCATGGTGCTACGTTGAAGGCATGGCTGAAATCAAAGACATGTTGGACAAGGCAATGGTGATTCGCGCGGACGGCCGCGTAGTGGACGAACTGCGCCCGGTGCGCATCACGCGGCACTTCACGGACGTGCCCGAAGGATCGGTACTCATCGAATGCGGCAACACGCGCGTGATGTGCACGGCGACGTTCACGCCGTCGGTGCCGCGCTGGCGCAAGGATTCCGGACTCGGCTGGGTGACCGCCGAATATTCGATGCTGCCGCGAGCCACCGCCGAGCGCACCGACCGCGAGTCAGTGCGCGGCAAGGTCGGCGGCCGCACCCATGAGATCAGCCGTCTGATCGGCCGCTGCCTGCGCGGCGTCGTCGACATGAAGGCGCTTGGCGAGAACCAGATCCAGATCGACTGCGATGTGCTGCAGGCTGATGGCGGCACCCGCACCGCCTCGATCACCGGCGCGTATGTGGCGCTGGTCGACGCGATGCGCTGGGCTGAGCAGAAGCGCCACATTCGTTCGGCCGACCGCGTGCTCAAAGACGCCGTTTCCGCGGTGTCGGTCGGCGTTATCAACGGCACGCCGATGCTTGACCTGCCCTACATCGAGGACAGTCAGGCGATGACCGACATGAACGTGGCGATGACCGGATCCGGTGACTTCATCGAGATCCAGGGCACCGCCGAACACCGCCCGTTCAACCGCGCCGAACTCAACACATTGCTCGACCTCGCCGAAAAGGGCAACAAGGAGCTTCAGGCCGCCCAGCGTGCCGCCCTCTCGCTCGATTGAAACGAGTCGGGCACGCCGCCGGCGGGCGATCGGCCTCACCCCGTCATGCACAACCATAGGTAAGGAATAAAGGACCCCCATGAAACTCGTCGTCGCTACGCACAACGAAGGCAAACTCGTTGAAATCCGCCGCATTCTCGAAGAGGATCTGGGCGCGGACGCCGCTCAGGTGGAGCTTGTCTCCGCCGGCAGCCTCGGCCTGCCCGACCCGGTCGAGACGGGCGTCACCTTCCAGGAGAACGCACTGCTCAAAGCGCGGTTTGTGGCCGGTCTCACCGGCCTGCCGGCCATCGCCGACGACTCCGGACTGATTGTGGACGTGATGGGCAACGCGCCTGGCATCCTGTCCGCGCGCTGGGCGGGGGAGCATGGCAATGATCCGGCGAACAACGCGTTGCTACTCGCCCAGCTCTCCGACATCCCGGACGCGGCGCGCACGGCCCGTTTCCGCTGCGCCGCCGCACTGGCCGTGCCGGATTCCGCGGCCCCTGTGGCGGGCGGGAGGCACGCCATCGTCTCCGAAACCGTCGAAATCGGCGAAATGCCGGGGCGCATCCTGCGCGCGGCGCGCGGCGAGCATGGTTTCGGCTACGACCCGCTGTTCGTGCCGGACGACCAGCCGGAGCGGGCCGCTGCGGACCATCCGCTGACCAGCGCGGAGATGGACGCGGCGGAAAAGAACGCGATTTCGCACCGCGGCAAAGCCATCAGGGCTCTCGTGCCGGCGGTCGAGGCGCTGTTGCGGTAGAATCACGCTCTCAAAACTCGCAGATACAAAAACGGGTTTTTGCGGTTTTCCGCTATTTTCCGCCGTTTCCGCGAAATCGGTGAAATCGTATCTGCGAGTTTTGAGAGCGCATGTTCGGCACTCACGCGGGAATCACGAAATTCACGATGGTCATCAGCACGATTGAGATGACCGCGGTGACGGACAGCGTGAACCCGGCGAGCTTCGCGTTACCGAGTACGCGGTCGGTGAACAGTGTCGAGAACACGGCCGTGGGCGCGAGCGACAGCATCACCGCCGTCTTTCGCACGGACGCATCGAACGGCAGAAGGAACCAGCAAGCGGCCGCGAACAGCACGCCGAGCGGCAAGCGCCAACCGAGCACCCGCAGCACGCTGCCGACATCCTTGCCGGTGCGCGGCAAATCCATCAGCATGCCCACCATGAACACCGAGCAGAACGAGTTCGCATCCGCCACCGGCTGCAGCAGCGTCGGCACGAACGCCGGGATGTGAATGCTGAAGAGCATGACCACGATCATCAGCAGATACACGTTGAACGGCACCGAAGTAAGGAATCCCTTGAGGATCTGCTTGGCCTTCGCGCGGCGGGCGAGCCTGCGGGCGTCTTTGTCCCGTGGCTTCGAATAGGGAAGTGTCGGCGCGGCTCCCGCATGCTGTTCGGTGAGCGGCCGGTCCATGTCGATGTGCAGCAGCGACGTCGTCATCACGTTTGAGCCGGCGGTCACGATCACGGAATTGCCGATGTCGAACATCGAGGCGGTGACCAGCGCCGAAGGCCCCATGAACGTCTGGATTACGGGGAAGCAGAAATTGCCGATGTTGAATCCGGAGCAGTTGAGCATCAGGAACGCGCGGTCCGCGACGGGCTTGTGCCGGGTCGCCGCATACACCAGCAGCAGCGGCAGCAGGCCGAAGACGATGGCGAACACCGAGATCAGCAGCATGCTCAGATGATGCGGGTTCGTGGCGAACGAGACGATGATGGAGGCGGGAAGCGTGAAATCGAACACCACCACCTGCATGACGCGATAGTCGCGTGGCTTGAACAGTCCCGCCCGCTTGACCAGATACGCAGCGACGATGATGAGCAGAAACGCTATGGGTTTCAGTATCGCGGTCATGCTTCTCTATTCCCTGTGGCGATTGCGGAGGTATGGTTCCGCGTGCGCGAGAAGGGACTTGAACCCTCACGTCAAAGACACAGGAACCTAAATCCTGCGCGTCTACCGATTTCGCCACTCGCGCGTGCCACCCGTCGAAACGGCTGGATATACAAAACCCTAGGCGCGGAGCCTAGGGGTATGGAGCCACTTGACAGAATCGAACTGTCGACCTGCTCATTACGAGTGAGCCGCTCTACCGACTGAGCTAAAGTGGCATGCTGCCGATTCGTTGATGAACCTGCGCACAAGAATGAGACTTTACTGTATGCCGTGGATTTATGCAAGTTCGGCTGGCATGTCGTGCGCGGGCATGTCGTGTCGGTCACGGTTGTTCATCTTGGGTATTTTTGTTTGTTTCTGTCCGCTTTTGTGAGTATCTTGGTAAGCGAAGTAACCGGTGTGGCCCGCCAGCATTGGAGAGCCGACTCCGGCGTACAGTGATGATGAAAGGACCAATACCATGGCCATCAATCCGCCAGTTGACGCCACCAAGACCCCCGAGTGGGCCGCGCTGCAGAAGCACTATGACGAGCTGCAGGCCGAGGGCGTCAGCCTCAAGCAGTGGTTCGCCGATGACGCCGAGCGCGTCGACAAGCTGTCGTTCGACGCCGGCGACCTGCACTTCGACCTGTCCAAGAACCTGATCAAGCCGGAGACCCTCCAGCTGTTCGCCGACCTCGCCAAGGCCGTCAAGCTCGACGAGCGCACCAAGGCGATGTACGCCGGCGTGCACATCAACAACACCGAGGACCGCGCCGTGCTGCACACCGCGCTGCG
>ERZ857984.474-NODE-474-length-49216-cov-6.960090_pt1 | contig 49216 bp, 43 predicted proteins | sample MGYA00519914_ERZ857984 | MGnify/ENA primary metagenome ERZ857984 (study PRJEB31778, sample SAMEA3449417) | human gut metagenome | biome: human gut; feature: human-associated habitat; material: faeces | place: United Kingdom | collected 2010/2012 ... | reverse complement strand
GCAAGGAGATCAGACTTATCAATGTCCGTGAGAACGGAACATATATCCAGCCTCGTGTTATGCAACATTGCAGCCGTGTGATTCACTATGATATGGGATACAAAAATTTCGACTTCCACTCATTGCGACACACACATACGACAATGCTTCTGGAAAACGGAGCGGCAATGAAAGATGTTCAGCATCGCCTCGGACATAAAAATATTCAAGTAACCTTACAAATCTATACTCACCTTACACAAAAGATGCAGAATCAGACAGTTGAAATTTTGAATCAGATTCCCATTGATGATTCCTGTACCCCAAATTTATCCGAAAGGGGTACAGTTGTTACCCCGGATTTGGACTTCGTTTTACCCTGCGAGAAGAGCGAAAAACCCTGTAATTATGCGGGTTTTAGAGACAATGCTTTTCAAGTTGGGGTACAAAATTGTACCCCGGATGAAAATTTGGGGTACAAAAAGGGTACAAAGCATAAAATTTTACCCCTGAAAGCGAGTTTTGAAAGCAAAAAAAGAGCCACCAAATAGGCAGCTCTTTTTCGGAATAAATCCAGTATTTATGCGCTTTTTCGGCCTTATTTGCTTGCTTCTTCCACAGCAACAGCACAGGCCACGGTAGCGCCGACCATCGGGTTGTTACCCATGCCGATCAAGCCCATCATCTCTACGTGTGCAGGAACGGAGGATGAGCCGGCGAACTGCGCATCGCCATGCATTCTGCCCATCGAATCGGTCAGGCCATAAGAGGCGGGACCGGCCGCGACGTTGTCGGGGTGCAGCGTTCTGCCCGTACCGCCGCCGGAAGCGACGGAGAAGTACTTCTTGCCGGTTTCCATACACTGCTTCTTGTACGTACCGGCAACCAAATGCTGAAAGCGGGTCGGGTTGGTTGAGTTGCCGGTGATGGAAACGTCCACACTCTCATGCTGCATGATTGCGACGCCCTCAAGGACGTCGTTGGCGCCATAGCAGCGGACCTTTGCCTTATCGCCTTCGGAGTACGCCTTTTCCTTGACGATAACCAACTCGTTTTTGTAAAAGTCATAATCGGTCTGCACATAAGTAAAGCCGTTGATGCGGGAAATGATATATGCGGCGTCTTTACCAAGACCGTTCAGGATGACACGCAGCGGCTCCTTGCGGACTTTGTTCGCCGTGCGGGCGATACCGATGGCACCCTCTGCTGCGGCGAAGGATTCATGCCCGGCAAGGAAACAGAAGCATTTCGTCTCTTCCCTCAGAAGCATAGCGGCGAGGTTACCGTGCCCGAGACCGACCTTTCGGCTCTCGGCGACGGAACCGGGGATGCAGAAGGCCTGCAGGCCGATGCCGATGGTTTCGGCGGCTTCAGCCGCATTGGTCACACCCTTTTTAAGCGCGATAGCCACACCGAGCGTATAGGCCCAAGTGGCATTGTCAAACGCGATGGGCTGCACGCCCTTGACGATTGCGTCAACGTCGATACCCTTCGATTCGCAGAGTGCCTTACAGTCGTCAAGAGAAGAAATGCCGTATTCATTGAGGCAGGCTTCGATCTGCTTGATTCTTCTTTCGTATCCTTCAAACTTTGCCATTGTCGTTCTGCCTCCTTATTCCTTTCTCGGGTCAATGTACTTGACCGCGTCGGCGTATCTGCCGTAGGTGTTGGTATTCTTTTCGAACGCTTCCTGCGCGTTGACGCCGTTTTTGATCATATCCATCATCTTGCCGAGATGTACAAACTTATAGCCGATGACCTCGTTATCTGCATCCAGGCCAAGCGAGAGGATATAGCCTTCGGCCATTTCCAGATATCTGACACCTTTGCTTTTGGTGGCGAAGATGGTGCCGATCTGTGAGCGCAGTCCCTTGCCGAGATCCTCAAGCGAGGCGCCGACGGGAAGGCCGCCCTCGGAGAAAGCCGTCTGTGTACGTCCGTAAACGAGCTGAAGGAAAATTTCACGCATTGCGACGTTGATTGCATCACAGACAAGGTCGGTATTGAGCGCTTCGAGGATCGTTTTGCCCTGAAGAATCTCGGCCGCCATTGCCGCCGAGTGCGTCATGCCGGAGCAGCCGCTCGTCTCAACGAGCGCTTCTTCGATCACGCCTTCCTTGACGTTGAGCGTCAGCTTACACATGCCCTGCTGCGGCGCGCACCAGCCGATTCCGTGGGAGAGGCCGGAGATGTCGCCGATCTGATAGGCCTTAACCCACTTTCCTTCTTCGGGGATGGGCGCCGGCCCGTGCTTGGGTCCTTTGGCTACGACGCACATGTTTTCTACTTCATGTGAATAGTTCAGCATCTTTCAGTTTTCCTTTCCAAACGTGTTTATGTATAATATTATTTTTTCTGGATTTCACCGTAAACCTGTCCGAAAGCGCAGGCGGCGTTGGATTCGTCTGTGTCGATATGCATTGCGGCGGCATAATCGCTGCGCACGCGCACGACCACGCCGTCAAAGATCAAGGGCCGTTCGGTTTCGAGGCGGACGGCGACGACTTCCTTATCGGATAATCCGAATGCTGCGGCTTCGTCCGGCGTCAAATGAATATGCCGCTTAGCGGCAATCACACCCTGCTCAAGCTCAAGTTCACCCTCGGGACCGACGAGCTTCACGCCGGGGGTGCCGGCAATGTCGCCACTCTCGCGCACCGGCGCGGCTATGCCGAGCGTGCGTGCGTCGGTCAGAGAGACCTCAACCTGCGCCGCGCTCCGTACCGGCCCGAGAACCGATACGTTGCGAAGGGTGTTTTTCGGGCCGACCACATCGACCTTTTCCTCGCATGCAAACTGGCCGGGCTGGGACAGCATTTTTTTCACCGTCAGCTTATGTCCCTTGCCGAACAGCGTTTCAACCTGCTCGGCGGTGAGATGCACATGTCGGGCTGAGGTTTCCACCACAACCTTGTTGCTCATTTTTTCAAACCTTCCTTCTTGCCGCACGGACGGGTGCCGGCGGCAGCTCATACATTTTATCGCTTGCTTATAACATTATACAACAAACTTTTTTGCTTGTAAATGTTTTTTAAGAAAAAAATTGTGTTGAAATAACAAAAAGAATATGGTACAATATACTGAAAAGAATCTGCGCGCGCTTTCCGGCGAAGGCGCCGCTTTTGAAAGGAACAACGCATCGTGAACTATCTGTTTTCCGACAAAGTGAAGGATATGCAGCCCTCTGCGATCCGCGAAATATTCAAATCGCTGAGCGATCCGAATATGATATCATTTGCTGCCGGCAACCCGGCGGCGGCGTCTTTTCCGGTTGAAAAAATTCGCGCCATTTCCGAGCAGATTCTGCTCACCGACCCTACCGGCGCGCTGCAGTACAGCGTGACGGAGGGATATGGTCCCCTGCGCGAGCAGCTCAAGGCGCGTCTGCGCGATAAGTTCTCTATCGGCACGTCGGACGACGAGCTGATCGTGACGACCGGCGGACAGCAGGGCATCGATCTGGCGGCAAAGGTTCTCTGCAACGAGGGGGATACCGTCATATGTGAAAACCCGAGTTTCATCGGTGCGCTCAATGCCTTCCGCTCGTATAATGCCAAGCTGGTCGGCGTGGACGTAGAGCAAGACGGCATCAACGTAGAAAAACTCGAGCAGGCGTTGAAAGACAACCCGAATACAAAGCTGATTTATCTGATTCCAACATTCCAGAACCCTTCGGGCATCACGATGTCTCTGGAAAAGCGCCGTGCCGTGCTCGCGCTGGCGGAGCGCTACGGCGCCGTGATTCTGGAGGACAATCCCTACGGCGAGCTGCGTTTCGACGGGGAGGATGTGCCCACGATCAAGAGCCTGGATAAAACCGGCACTGTACTCTATTGCTCGTCTTTTTCCAAAATTCTGTCAGCCGGTATGCGCGTCGGCTTTATTTGCGGAAATAAGGCGCTTATTCAAAAAATCGTAGTTGTCAAACAGGTCAACGATGTGCATACGAACATCTTTTTTCAGATGCTTGCTTCACGCTTTATGGAGGTCTATGGTCTGGATGAGCACATCGCTTCCATCCGCGCGCTGTACAGACAGAAGTCCGCGCTGATGGTCGAAGCGCTGGAGGAGCAGCTCGGCGGCATTCTGGAGATTGTGCGTCCGCAGGGCGGCCTGTTCATCTGGGGCACGCTGCCGGACAAATACGATTCCGCCGTGTTCGCCAAAAAGGCCATCGGCAATATGGTCGCCGTCGTTGAAGGCAAAACCTTTATGCCCGACCAGTCGGCCGTCTCGCATTCGTTCCGTATGAACTATTCCACGCCGACCGACGAGCAGATCATCGAGGGTGTGCGTCGTCTGCGGAAAACGCTGGATGATTACGACGCGTGACCGTCGGAGGGGAGAGGAAGGCAATGGAAAATACAGCCGAGCGCAAAAAAATCGTCTTTTCCGGCGTGCAGCCGTCCGGTCAGATCACGATCGGCAATTATCTCGGCGCGCTGCGCAATTGGGTACCGCTGCAAAAGGAATACAATTGTATTTTCTGCGTGGTCGACCTGCATTCGATCACCGTGCGTCAGGTTCCGGCTGAGCTGCGACGCCGCACGCGCGAGCTGCTGGCGATGTATCTTGCCTGCGGACTGGACGATGAAAACAATATCTTTTTCGTGCAAAGCCATGTTCCCGCACATGCCGAGCTGGCGTGGGTGCTCAACTGCTATACGATGTTCGGCGAGCTGTCGCGGATGACCCAGTTCAAGGACAAATCCGCCGCCCACAGCGACAATGTCAACGCCGGCCTGTTCACCTATCCTGTGCTGATGGCGGCTGACATCCTGCTTTACCAGACCGATCTCGTGCCGGTCGGGCAGGATCAGAAGCAGCATTTGGAAATCACGCGGGACATTGCTTCGCGTTTTAACGGCATCTACGGCGATGTGTTCCGTATGCCTGAGCCGTATATTCCGCAGGTTGGGCAGAAGATCGCCTCGCTGACCGAGCCGGAAAAGAAGATGAGCAAATCCGATACCTCCGGCGGCAGCGTCTCTATGTTCGATGACCGCGACACGATTATCCGCAAGATCAAGCGCGCGGTCACCGATTCGGGCTCGGAGGTACGCTATGCCGAAGGGAAGCACGGCATCAATAACCTGATGACGATTTACTCCTGCTTTACGGGGCGGAATTTTGCTGAAATTGAGAAGGAATTCGAGGGATTGGGATACGGTGCGTTCAAGGAAGCCGTCGGACTCGCGGTGGCGGACGCGGTTGGGAAAATACAGGAAAAGTACAACGCCTATCTGGCGGATAAGGATTTCCTTGACGGGCTGATGAAGCAGGGGGCCGAGCGTGCCGCCCTTCTTGCGAACCGCACGCTTTCAAAGGTGTATAAGAAGGTCGGCTTTTACCGGCCGTAAGGATTGAAGAACTGTTTGGAAAGGATACACAGATCATGCCCAAAAAAGCCATTGACAATCAAAGCGTCATCAGTTCGCTGAAAGGCGCCGACCGCGTTCGCAAGCGGCCGGCGGTCATCTTCGGCTCGGACGGTCTGGAGGGCTGCGAGCACTCGTTTTTTGAGATCCTTTCCAACAGCATCGACGAATCGCGCGAGGGGTTCGGAAAGATTATCAACGTCACCTTCCGTCTCGACCGCTCGATCACCGTTGAGGACTTCGGCCGCGGCGTCCCGCTGGACTGGAACGAAAAAGAGGGCCGCTACAACTGGGAGCTGGTCTATTGCGAGCTGTACGCGGGCGGCAAATACAACAATTCCGCTTCATCGGTATATGAATTCTCTCTCGGCACCAACGGACTGGGTGCCTGCGCCACACAGTGCGCGTCGGAGTTTATGGACGTCACTGCCTATACCGGCGGGACGAAGTATTCCATCCATTTCCGCAAGGGCGAACCGGTTTCCAAGCTCGAAAAGGAGCCATGCCCTCCGAAAAAGACCGGCACCGTCACGACTTGGAAGCCTGATCTCGAGGTCTTTACCGATATCGCCATCCCGCGCGAATACGTCCGTGAGATTATGAAGCGGCAGGCGGTTGTCAACGACGGGCTGACCCTCGTCCTGAACTGGCAGGAGCCGGACGGCAGCTATTTGACCGAGCAGTTCCTATACCCAAACGGTATCGTCGATTATATTGCCGAAAAGGTCGGCGTAAATTATCTGACCGAAATCGCGCAGTATTCCGCCGAGCGCGAGGGGAAGGACCGGGAGGATAAAAAGAGCTATAAGCTGAAAATGCAGTTCGCCTTCTGCTTCTCCAATGACGTGAGCATGATCGAATATTACCACAATTCCTCGTTCCTCGAGCATGGCGGCTCGCCGGACAAGGCGGCGCGCAGCGCGTTCGTCTGGGCAATCGACCGCTATCTGAAGAACAACGGCAAATATACGAAAAACGAAAGCCGCATCACCTTCTCAGACGTCGAGGATTCGCTGGTGCTGGTGACAAACTCCTTTTCTACGCAGGCTTCGTACGAGAACCAGACGAAGAAGGCCATCACGAATACCTTTATTGCCGAAGCGATGACCGATTTCTTTAAGCATTCGCTGGAGGTCTATTTCGCGGAGAACCCGCAGAGCGCGGATAAGATCTGCTCGCAGGTGCTGGTCAACAAGCGCAGCCGCGAGTCAGCCGAAAGCATGCGCGTTAACGTAAAGAAAAAGCTGACGACCTCGCTGGACATCAACAATTCGGTGGATAAGTTTGTCAACTGCCGCTCGAAGGACCCTACGCGCTGTGAGCTGTACATCGTCGAAGGCGATTCGGCTCTGACCAGCGTCAAACTGGCGCGTGACGCGGAGTTTCAGGCTATCATTCCCGTCCGCGGAAAGACGCTCAATTGTCTGAAATCCACTTATGATAAAATTTTTAATAATGATATCATCACCGATTTGTTGAAAATCATCGGCTGCGGGGTGGAGATCAGGGCCAAGGCCGGCAAGGGAATGGCTGCGTTCTCGCTGGAATCGTTACGCTGGAACAAGATCGTTATCTGTACAGACGCGGATGAGGACGGCTTCCAGATCCGCACGCTGATCCTTACCATGCTCTACCGCCTGCTGCCTACGCTCATCCGTGAGGGGTATGTCTATATCGCGGAAACGCCGTTGTATGAGATCACGACCAAGGACAACACTTATTTCGCCTATGACGAGCGCGAAAAGGCGGATATCCTCAGCCGTATCGGCTCGGCGAAGTATACCATCCAGCGCTCCAAGGGACTGGGCGAGAACGATCCGCAGATGATGTCACTGACGACGATGGCTCCGGCTACGCGCCGTCTCATCCGTGTGCGGATGGAGGACGAGCAGGCCACCTATGCGATGTTCGACGTCCTGCTCGGCGACAACCTGAGCGAGCGCAAGCGTTTTATCGCCGAAAACGGCGCGAAATACCTCGCGCTGGCTGATTTTTAAGCTATGATCGATGCAGAAGCCTATCTGCGGACGCTGATCGCCGCGCTTAAAAAGGAATACGGCGCACGGCTGATTTATGTGGGCTTGCAGGGCAGTTATCTGCGCGGCGAGGCTGACGAGAACAGCGATATCGATGTGATGACGGTCATCGAATCGCTCACGCCCGACGACCTGCGGCGCTACCGCGGAGTTTTGGAACAGGCCGGAAGCCGCGATAAGGCCTGCGGCTTCCTCTGCGGCCGGGATGAGCTGCACTGCTGGAACCGGCTGGAGCTGTGCCACCTGCTGCACACAACGAAGGACTGCTACGGCGCATTGGATGAATTGCTGCCCGTATATACAGAAGAAGATACGCGCGAATTCATCCGGCTCGGCTTGAATAACCTGTATCACGAAATCTGTCATCGCTATGTTTTTGAAAACGGCGGAGACGGTTTTCGGCAGTCGTACAGGCAGGTGTTTTTCATTCTCCAGAATCTGCACTTTCTGGAGACCGGCGACTTCTGCGCGACGCACCGTGAGCTGCTTGAGCAGACGCGGGGCACCGACCATGAGGTGTTGCAGATGGCTGCCGGTTACAGGCGCGGCGCGAACGAAGAAAATGATATGTCTTTTGAAAGGCTTTTTTGCTGGCTGCAGGAGACGATCCGCAGGGTAGGGTAATAAGGTTCCGCGTCTGCATAACCGTACATATGGGCAGAGGGACGGCCGCCGGGGAAATCCTGCACGAATTCATTTGGAAGCGGCCGGGCCTTTTCATTCATAAAAATACGGCCATTTGTCCGGCGCAGGGAACCCGGTTATGGCGGTTTGTTGAATTCGAAACGAAGGAGCAAAAAATTTGGCTAAGTCGAAAAAAAATGTGCGTATCGAGGAAAAGCCGGAAGCGCCGGTGTCCGATGTGGGCATTGTCAGCATACTGGAAACCAACTATATGCCCTACGCGATGAGCGTGATCGTCTCGCGCGCCATCCCGGAGATCGACGGCTTCAAGCCCGCGCACCGCAAGCTGCTGTATACGATGTATAAAATGGGGCTGATGACCGGCGCGAAAACGAAATCGGCTAAGGTCGTCGGACAGACCATGATGCTCAATCCCCACGGCGACGGCGCGATTTATGAAACGCTTGTTCGCCTCACGACGGGGAAGGAGGCGCTGCTGCACCCGTTCGTCGAGTCGAAGGGCAGCTTCGGCAAGCAGTATTCGGATATGGCTTACGCCGCCTCGCGCTATACCGAGGTCAAGCTCGCACCGTTCTGCGCCGAGATTTTCGACGGCATCGACCGTGACGCCGTCGATATGGTCGATAACTACGACGGCACGATGAAGGAGCCGTCGATTCTGCCGGTGAGCTTTCCCAACGTGCTGGTTTCGCCCAACACGGGCATTGCTGTCGGCATGGCGAGCACGATTTGTTCATTTAACCTTGGAGAGATTTGCGATGCAACGGCTGCCTTCATCGAAAACGAGTCGATCACCTGCGACGAGTTGCTCGATATCCTCAAGGCGCCTGATTTTTCCACCGGCGGACTGCTGCTCTATGACCGCGAAAAGCTCAGGGAAATCTATACCACCGGCCGCGGCAGCTTTAAGGTGCGCGCCAAATACGCCTACGACAAGGCGGCCAACCGCATTGAAATTACGCAGATCCCGTATACCACGACACTGGAGAAAATCAAAGCCACCATCGTATTGTTGGTCAAAAACGGCAGAATCAAGGAAATTGCCGACGTCCGCGACGAAACCGACCTTAACGGGTTGAAGTTGACCATCGATCTCAAGCGCGGCAGCGACAGCGAAAAGCTGATGGCGCGGCTGTTCAAGACCACGCCGCTGGAGGACGATTTTGCCTGCAATTTCAATATTCTTGTCGGCGGTACGCCGATGACGCTCGGCATCCGTGAAATTCTCGATGAGTGGGCAGCCTTCCGCGTGGAATGTCTGCGCCGTACCTTCATTTATGATCTCGATAAAAAAAGCGATAAGCTGCATCTGCTGTACGGCCTGAAGGAAATCCTGCTGGACATCGACCTGGCGATTTCCATCATCCGCAATACGGAGACCGAGAAGGAGGTCGTGCCCAACCTGATGGCCGGCTTCGGCATCGACGAAAAGCAGGCTGAATACGTGGCGGATATCAAGCTGCGCAATATCAACCGCGAATATATCGTCAACCGCATCAGCGAAATCGACGATTTGGAAAAAGAGACGGCCGAGCTGCGCGAGCTGATTGCCGACGACCGGAAAATCAAGGCCGTGATCGTCCGCCAGCTCAAGACGATCAAGGAGAAGTACGCAATCCCGCGCAAAACCTTCATTCTGTATGAGGACGATGTCCCCGCCGATGTGCCGGAGGAAACGGTGGAGGATTACCCCGTGGTCGCCTTTCTGTCACACGAGGGCTATTTCAAAAAGTGCACGCTTGCTTCTCTGCGCGGCAACGACGTGCAGAAATTCAAGGAAAACGATTCGCTGCTGGAGAAGTGGGAGACCTCCAACTCTGCGGACGTCCTCTTTTTCACCAGCAAGGCGCAGGTGTATAAGTCCCACCTGTATGATTTTGAGGATGCAAAGGCATCGCTGCTGGGCGATTATGTCCCCGCCAAACTTTCCTTCGAGCCGGACGAGCGCGTTGTCGCCGCCTGCTGCCTGAAGGATTACGGCGGCAGTTTTACCCTGTTTTTTGAAAACGGCAAGGCGGTGCGCATTCCTGCGTCCTCCTATGAAACCAAAACGAACCGCCGGAAGCTGGTAAATGCCTTCTGGTCAGGTTCGCCCGTCGCGGGCATTTTCCGCAGCAGCGCGGAAAATGAGTATCTTCTGCTTTCCAGCACGTCCAAGGCACTGCTGGTGAAAGAAGAACAGGTCACCGAAAAAACGACCAAAACCTCTTCGGGCGCTTCCGTATTCACCCTGCGCAAGAACGGGCGGGTTGTCTCCGTCCGTCTGTACGGGAAGGACGGTCCGCGGCTGGTTAAGGAAGCGAAATACCGCAAGGCGACGCTTCCCTCCGCCGGAACGCTGTTTGAAGACGACGACCCCGAGCTGACGCAGCAAACCTTGCTGTGATTGCTTGGGGAAAGGATGGATGATGGAATGAAAAACCGGCTGAATCTTCTGCAATTGCGATTGTTGGCGCTGTTCGGCGCATTTGCGCTGACTGTCACCAGCTTTATTGCCTATATGCATGATGAAACGGCGGGGCTGTACTGCGCTGCGGTCACGCTATGCTATCTTCTGCTTTTGCTGGTGCTGTTCCTCATCTCCCGCAAAAGCGCCTTTCAGGACGGCGAGGGCGAGAACCTGTCCACGCTGACCATCGATTTTTTATCCAAGCTCAGCTCGCCCGTGCTGCTGATTTCGGACGAGGATACCGTCGCGTGGTATAACCGCGCCTTTTCCGAGCTGGACAGCGGCGTCCGCTACGGCGCCGCCTGTCACGCGGTGCTTGAAGGGGCTTTGACACTCGACCGCATCAAGGCCAAGGCTGAGCTGAACGACGCTTCGCCGCTCGAGCTGCGGGTTGGGGACAAAAGCTATTCCGTATCATATTTCAAAACGGATGTTTCAAAAAAAGAATTTTATCTCACCCTCTGGACGGATATCACCGAACTGACCGAGGCGAAGCTGCTTCTCCGTCAGAGAAATGTACTCGTTGCGTATATCGTGGTCGATAATATGTCCGAGATTACGCAGGGCATACAGGACAGCTACCGCGAATCCAGCGCGAAGATCGGCGCTATCCTCAGCGAATGGGCGGCTTCGCTCAACGGCATCCTCAAGGAATATGAGCGCGACAAATATATCCTGCTGTTTGAGGAAAGGTATATGAATGAAATCGTCGCGGGCAAGTTTGAGATTCTCGACCGCATCAATGCTGCCGGCAGCGCCGATTTCGGCGTGCCGCTGACCGTTTCGATCGGTCTTGCCCAGACCGACGGTGCGCTCGCGGAAAAGGAGAACGCGGCAAAGATTTCGCTTCAGCTTGCCCTGCAGCGCGGCGGCGCGCAGGCAGTGGTCAAGACCGAGACGGGCAGCGACGTGTACGGCGGCCGTACCAAAAGCGTCCAGAAGCGCACGAAAATCCGTTCGCGCGTTATTGCCAGTGAGCTGGTCAATGAGCTGCGTGCAAGCAGCAACGTGCTTGTGTTCGGGCACAAAAACGCGGATTACGACTCGATTGGGGCCTGCGTCGGTGTGGCGCGGCTGGCAATGTACCATAAGATCCAGGTGAATATCGTCGTCAACGAGAATGATGCCGCCGTTGTCACCGCCAAACAGATGCTGAAGCACATTCCGGAGTATGAGAGTGTGTTTACCGACGGCGTCTGCGGACAGGAAATGCTGCAGCCTAAAACACTGGTCGTCATTACGGATGTATCCAACCCGGACCTGTTCGAATCGCCGGAGATTTTCGCCAACGCGCCGCGCGTGGTCATCATCGACCACCACCGGCAGGCGCGCGAATTCGACCGTCCGCTGCTGATTTCCTACATTGAGCCGACGGCTTCCTCCGCGTCCGAGCTCATCAGTGAAATTCTGGAGTACGCGCTGCCGCCCTCCACCGTCTGCAAGGAAGAAGCGGAATTGCTCTTTGCAGGCATTCTGCTGGATACGCAGCGCTTTTCGCGCAACACCGGCATCCGTACTTTTGGCGCGGCTGTCTATCTGCGCAGCGAGGGAGGAAATCCCGGGAACGCGCAGTCGCTGTTCAAGTACGGCGTCAGCGAATTTATGAAGCTGGCGATTTTGGAATCCAATGTGATTCTTTTTCGCGGGATCATCGCCATCTCGCAGTATGATGCGGATAATGAAGTTGAAAACCGCGTCATCGCTGCGCAGGCGGCCGACCGTATGCTGAATATCGAGAACATCAAGGCTTCGTTCGTGCTTGCGCTGGTGGGCGACGCGATCCATATTTCCGCCCGCTCGGACGGGTCGATCAACGTCTCGCTGATTCTGGAAAAGCTGAAAGGCGGCGGCCATTTTGATATGGCCGGCGCGCGTCTGACTGGCGTTTCGATGAAGCAGGCGCTGATTATGCTGCGCGAGTCGATCGTCGAATATCTCGATTCGGGCAATAAGCTGTAAAAACCGGAAAAGAACCGAAAGGAAGGTTTGTATTTATGAAAGTCGTATTGCTGGAGGACGTGAAGGGCCTCGGAAAAAAGGGAGACGTTGTGAACGCTTCGGACGGCTACGTGCGGAATTTTCTTCTGCCGAAAAAACTGGCGAAAAATGCCGACGTGCAGGCACTCAATGATGTGAAGAACAAGAAAGCGTCGGAAGAGAATAAAAAGCGTGAGGAAAAGGCTGCGGCGGCTGAGCTGAAGCAGCGCATCGACGGCAGCACAATCGAGTTGACCGCGCCCGGCGCCGAGGACGGACGCCTTTACGGCGCCGTGACTGCAAAGGACATCGCCGAACTGGTGGAGCAGAGATTCGGTCTGAAGGTCGATAAGCGCAAGATCGTTCTGCCGGATGCAATCAAAACCTACGGCGCAGTCACGGTAGAATTGAAGCTTTATCCGGAAATCGCCGCTAAAATCACTGTCGTCGTCAAGCCGTAAATTCTGAAACTGGAGCCCTTTCTATGGCCGAATTCGATTCAATCCGTCAGCTCCCGCATTCGCAGGAGGCCGAGCAGGCTCTGCTCGGCGCTGTGCTGCTGGACCCGGAAAAGTTCAACGAGATTGTTTTCCTCAAGCCTGAATATTTCTATGAAGAACAGCATCAGCAGATTTATACCGCGATGCTGGAGATGTACAACACCAACCGTTCGATTGAGATTGTCAACCTTGTCGATGCGCTGACGCGGCTCGGGCTGTTCAACGACGGTAACGCGTACAAATACATCAAACTGCTCTGCGACACGGCGACCGACAACCTCAACGCCGCCGAATGTGCCGGCATCATCCGCGATAAGGCGATGCTCCGCGCGCTTATCGAGACGCTTCGCGAGTTGTCGGAGGAGGCGTATTCCGAGGTCGGCGGCGCCGACGCGATCATTGCCGAGGCTGAGCGGCGCATCTTCTCCATTGCCGAAAACAAGTTCGACCTCTCCTTCGACCGCATCCGCGACGTGCTGCGCGACAACCTCTCGCTGCTCGAGCAGCTTTCGGACAACCCCGACCTGCTCAGCGGCGTAAAAACGCAGTTTGAAGGGCTTGACCGAGTGCTGGTCGGGCTGGGGAAGGGCGACCTCGTGCTTGTGGGCGCGCGTCCGGGTATGGGGAAGACATCGTTCGTGATGAACATCGCCGCCAACTTCGCCAAGGCGACGAAGGAAAAGGTGGCTGTTTTTTCGCTGGAAATGTCGTCCGAACAGCTTGTCAACCGTATGCTTTCCTCAGAAGCGCTCATCGACAACAACGCACTGCGTACGGGAAAGCTGTCTACGGAGGAGTGGAAGCGCATCGCCGCTGCGGCTTCGCTGCTGTCCGAGACGCAGATTTATATCGACGACACACCAGGCGTGACCGTTAATCTGATGAAAGCCAAGCTGCGCCGCCTCAAGGACGTCAAACTGGTCATCATCGACTATTTACAGCTTATGCAGTCCGAGCATCACACGGATAACCGTGTGCAGGAGGTCGCGGAAATGACCCGCGCGCTCAAGCTGCTGGCCAAAGAATTCGAATGCCCGATCATTCTCTGCTCACAGCTTTCTCGAAGCAACGAAGCGCGGAGCGATAAGCGGCCGATGCTGTCCGATCTTCGTGATTCGGGCGCTATTGAGCAGGATGCGGACATCGTCATTTTCCTTTATCGCAACGATTATTATTCCAAGGAGGAGGACGCCGCCTCCGGCGAGGCTATTGTTGCCGAGTGCCTGGTGGCCAAAAACCGCCATGGCCCGACGGGGACGGTCAACCTCATCTGGCAGGGAAAAAATTTCCGTTTTTACACGCCGGAAGACAAATACGACCATGTCGGGTAACGCTTTCCGTCTGCGTGTCGGCGCGACGGTCGATCGCTTTTCGATGCTTTCTCCCGGCTGTGTGACGGTCTGCCTGTCGGGCGGGGCGGATTCAGTCGCGCTTCTGCGTGTGCTCTTGGAGCTGCGTGAACGCTATTCGCTTACCGTCGCGGCCGTCCACGTCCATCACGGCATCCGCGGAGAGGAGGCGGAACGTGACGAGGCCTTCTGCGAAGCGCTCTGCGCCGGATTGAATGTTCCGCTGAGCGTCAGACGTGTGGACGTACCGGCGCTTGCACGTGAAAGCGGTGATTCGCTGGAGCTGGCGGCCCGCAAAGCGCGGTATGCGGTTTTTGAGGCGCTGCATGCCGAATACGGCGGCGTGTTTGCGACCGCCCATACGCTCAACGACAACGCCGAGACGGTGATCCACGCGTTTCTGCGCAGCCGATCGCCGTCGTCGCTTTGCGGCATTCCGCCGGTGCGCGGCTTTTACGTCCGCCCTCTGCTGGAACGGACGCGCGCGGAGGTCGAAGCCTATCTCGCCGCGCTCGGCCAACAGTTCGTGACTGACAGCACCAACGCGGACGAGCGTTATACGCGCAACTTTATCCGCCGTTCGCTGCTGCCGCTGATGGAAAAGCAGAATCCCGCGCTCCTGTGCTCGCTTTACGCCCTGAGCAATAACGTTAAGGAGGATAACCGGCTGCTGGACGAGCTGGCCGGACAGGATTTGTGTTCCGATGCACCGTCGTTGATGCGCCGACGGACCGCGCAGGCATACCATCGCCTTACCGGCGGAAAAACGCTCGCTTCCGTACACTTAAACGCCATAGCAGAAGCCGCGGCCAAGCCGGGGAGCCGCCGCTTTTCGCTTCCCGGCGGTATTGAAGCATATACGTGCGGGGGAAGGGTCACACTGGTGCCGGCCGGCAAGCAGACGGCTGTTGCAGAGCAGGTTCGGCTGCAAATCGGACGCTTTGTCCGTTATGGCAAGCATTTCCGCATTGGTCTGTTCAAAACGCCGCCGGCGCGGACTGATAACGAAAATATTTACAATTATTCCACATGCTATTCGCTTGCATTTGATATGATACATGAGAATGTTTTGGTGGCGAGAGGTCGTACCGCAGGGGACACCATTCGGATCGGCGGGATGACAAAAAGCCTGAAGAAGGAATATATCAACCGTAAAATTCCCGCTTTGCTCCGGCCGGAGTTTCCCGTTGTCTGTGATGCGGACGGTGTGGTGGCCGTACCGGGAATCGGCGCGGCGGATCGTGTGCGTCCGAAAAACGGCGGTCGAGCGGCTTGGATTGTGTTTGAATTTAGAGATTAAGGATGGTACCGAGACTTGAAAAATAACGGAAAAATGGGGTTTATTTACCTGATCGTCCTGCTGCTGATCATTTTCTCTGCCAGTTATTTTCTCGGCAGCGGAACGGGTGTAGAGTATAAATACAGCGACATCACACAGTTTTTTTATGACGAGCAGGTTTCCTCGTTTACGGTCGATTCAAACAACACGCTGACCCTTACTCTGAAAAACAACCGAAAGGTCGAATATCAGCTTCTCAGCCTTAATCTGTTCTATGAGGATCTCAATGACCTCATTGTCGAGCAGAAGCAGGCAGGCATTCTCACCGATTATGACTTTGAAGCGCCTACACAGCTTCCGGTTTGGGTATCTTTCCTGCCGTATATCCTGGTCATTGTGATTATGGTTGTCATCTGGTGGCTGTTCATTTCCCGCGCGTCGTCGAAAGGTTCGTCTACTCGCGACGGTTCCGGAGGCGGCTTCGGCGGACTCGGCGGACGTATGAATTCGTTCAGCAAAGCGCGGACGAAGCTCGGCTCCGATGAAAAGAAAAAGGTTTACTTTACGGACGTCGCCGGTGCGGACGAGGAGAAGGAGGAGCTTCAGGAAGTCGTCGAGTTCCTGAAGAACCCGGAAAAATTCTCGTCGCTCGGCGCGCGTATCCCGAAGGGTGTGTTGCTTGTCGGCGCGCCCGGCACCGGCAAAACGCTGCTGGCTAAGGCAGTCGCGGGCGAATCCGGCGTTCCGTTCTATTCCATTTCCGGCTCCGACTTTGTGGAAATGTACGTCGGCGTCGGTGCGTCACGCGTACGAGATTTGTTTGAGACCGCGAAAAAGTCTTCGCCCTGTATCGTGTTCATCGACGAGATTGACGCGGTCGGCCGTCACCGCGGCGCCGGCTGGGGCGGCGGTCACGATGAGCGTGAGCAGACGCTGAACCAGCTTCTTGTAGAAATGGACGGCTTTGGAGTAAATGACGGCGTCATCGTTATTGCCGCCACCAACCGCCCGGATATTCTGGATCCCGCGTTGCTGCGTCCCGGCCGTTTCGACCGGCAGATTACCGTCAATTATCCCGATATCAAAGGCCGTGTAGAAATCCTGAAGGTGCATGCCCGCAATAAGCCGCTGGAAGAAACCGTCGATCTCGAAACGGTCGCCAAATCCACCGCAGGCTTTACAGGCGCAGATCTGGCCAACCTCCTTAACGAAGCCGCGCTGCTTGCTGCACGCAAGGGGAAGAAGCTCATCGGGATGGAGGAGATCGAGGAGGCAAATATCAAAGTCATCGTCGGTCCGCAGAAGAAGTCCCGCGTCATCAAGGAAGAGGAAAAGCGCGCTACGGCTTATCACGAAGCCGGACACGCAATTGTCGAACATTTCCTGCCCACACAGGATCCCGTGCATCAGATTTCCATTATTCCCAGCGGCAGAGCGCTTGGTTATACACTTTCTCTCCCGTCAGAGGACAAAAACAGCATCTATAAAAATGAGATGCTGGAAAGTATCGCTTCACTGCTCGGCGGCCGCGTTGCGGAAAAGCTGATGCTTAAGGATGTTTCTGCCGGTGCTTCGAACGATATCCAGCGTGCGACAGAAATTGCACGCAAAATGGTCACGCAGTACGGTATGAGCGACAGGCTTGGGCCGATTGTGTTCGGCACCAATCATGACGAGGTGTTCCTCGGCAGAGATTTTTCCACCGGTCGCAATTATTCCGAAAAGATTGCTTCGGAGATTGATGACGAGATCCACTCGATTATCACCGGTGCGTTCGAAACGGCGGAGCGGATTCTAACGGAGCATCTGGAGCAAATGAAATTCATTGCCGAGTACCTGGTCGGCAGGGAAGTGATGGACCGCGATCAGTTCCTGGCTGTGTTTGAAGAAGGAGCAACCTTTGAGAAGCTGGATGCCATCAAAGAAGAAAAAGTGCAAAAAAGCAAACGGGAAAATGAGGAAAAGCGTCGTAAGGCGGCTGAAGAAGAGGCTGCAAAGGCCGCTGAGCCTCAGTTTATCGAAACGGATGAAAAGTCCGACGAAAACAAGCCCGGCAATGGTTCCGAACAGCATTAATCAATAGTACAAAGGCACGGAGCAAACGCTCCGTGCCTTGTTTGTCTATAGATTATCAACGTGGCTCCACTGTAAAGGATAAAGGCATTGAATAGGCAAATTTTCTGTTTATGATTTCTTGATAAAACGGTGTTAATAACCGCTTTATCATCCGCGACAAATGCTGCAGCTTGCAAATCCTTTTGGATTTGCAAAAAATAGATGAAATAGATATTGTATGACATATTTCTCCGGGTTTTACCCGGAGCGTCATTCGCTTTTGCGAATGACGGATGAATATGTTTTCAGCATTATCACCTAATATAAGTAAAAAATGGAATATTTTGATTCGCTCGTGTAACAATTCCGCTTTTCGATTGACTTTTGGTCTTATCTGTGTTAAGATAACCAAGAAAAGGCAATACTCTAACCGAATGCATGTGAAAGGGATGATTTTTGTGGGCGAACCGTTCAACGATCTCGGCCAGATACAAAAGCAGGATAACAATAAGCGGATTTTATTTTCCATTGTCGCTATGCTTTTAATCAGCACTGTTGCGATCGTCATTCTTTTCCTGTTGAAGGATAAATATGACGGTGGTCTTGACACGTCATCCGATGCGTCATCCGCAGCCGTCAGCGGCGAATCCGACCCGGACGTGACATCACAGCCGCCGGAGGAAAGTCTGGAATCTGATCCAAACGTTTCGGATACGTCAAGCGATGCCCCAAACGAAAGCACGGAAGAAAGCAGCCAGCCGTCGGACGAGAGCAGCGATACGTCGGGACAGCTCGAGATGGAGCACGGATGGGTCATCAATAATCTCGGCTACACCTATTTGTATTATGACCGCGGGCTTGAGCAGTTTACCGCCTCAACTGCCGTTCGCGACAGCTATATTCGTACAATCAACAAGCTGAAGTCATCTGTCGGCAGCGCGAATTTCTATCATATGCTGATTCCGACACAGGTGGAGTTTACCGATATACCGACCAACATTAAGCAAGAAGACAATTTTTACAGTTCTTCGCAGAAGTCGTTTATTGACACGGTTGCTGCCGCACTGGAAAGCGGGTCGACCAATGTCAATGTTTATGACCGTCTGCAAGCAGCGTATGAAGCGGATGAATATATTTACTTCCGTACCGATATCAACTGGACCGCATTGGCCGCTTATTATGCTTACACCGATTTTGCGTCTTCCGCCGGATTTGAGCCTGCTGCGCTGGATGTCTTCCCGATTAAGAGCTACGAGAATTTTCTCGGCCGCTTCTATACCGCCACCGGCGCACAGATTCTCAAAGACAATGCAGACAGCATCCTGTATTATGATGTGGACAGCGTCAATGCATGCATCGTCACGATGTACAGCAACAATGCCACTTATAACAATCGCCGTTTGACCTACAGTGAAGTGTCCGATACCTCCAATGGATACAACGTATTTCTCGGCGGCGTGGCTTCGCGCTTTAAGATTACCACTGAGCAGACAAACGGGAAAAAGATACTTGTCATAGGTGATACAAGCGCAATGCCCTTCGTGCCGTTCCTGACCTCTGATTATCAGGAAGTGCAGCTAATCAATCCGCAGTATTACAAGGGGGATATTTCCGCCTTTGTTCAGGAGAATGGGTTTGACGATGTGCTGGTGATGAGCTATACCACAAGCGCTTCCAAGCTCTACTATCATGAGTATTTTGAAAACCTGTACAATGGCTGATTTGAGCGAAAAGTGCCGCATCGGCGGCTATATTTCGGTGCGCACCGTGCTGGAAGCCGGCACGCGTGAGGTATATGGGCTGCTTTTGGATAAAAAACGGATAGCCAAGGTGAAGGAGTCCGCTTTTCATCTGCCCGAAAAACGGCAGTATGCGGCGCTGGAACGCATCACCGCCGCCCGCGGGATTCCTGTAGAATATGTGACGGAAGAGAATTTTGCAGCGTGCGGCGGCAGTGATGCGGACGGCGGCATTGCCGCCTATGTCGGCAATCGCTGTTTTTCCTCCGACAATGAGGCGTTGGAAGCGCCTGTGCCCTTTACCGTTCTGCTCGACGGCATTGAGGACCCGTATAACTTTGGATATATCCTCCGCACACTGTACGCCGCAGGCGCGGATTGGGTCGTACTGCCGCGCCGCAATTTCTTCACCGCCTCCGAAATTGTTATCCGCGCTTCCGCAGGCGCCAGCGAGCTGCTGCGCGTTGCTGTTACTGACGATCCGGCAGATTTTTGCCGGCGTGCTTCCTCTGCAGGGCGCTATATCGTATCTACGGCCAACAGTAAAGATGCAAAAAATATTTTTTCGGTCCGTCTTCGGCCGCCCGTGTGTCTGGTCATCGGAGGCGAAAAGCGCGGCATCTCCAAAGGGGTGCTGGAGGCCAGCGATGTGACGCTCAAAATCAAATATGCCCGTAACTGTGCGTTTTCATTGCCTGCCGTCTCAGCCACATCCGTGATTGCGTTTGAGGTGGCGCAGAAGCTACGGCTGCTGTGAGCCGAAGTATACATTTGGCACTTCGCCGATGATCACCGTTTCCGCAATGCAGACCGAGGAAGTCAGCTCGCAGTCGGTCTGCGTGAACGGCGTCAGCAGACTGACGGTGGCTCGCAGCTCAAAGTAGATGCGATGTACGCTCTGATTGATGCCAACGCTTTCAAAAACACTTTCGGTGCCGCCGGACGCCATGCCGAGCGGCACCGCTTTTATCGTGATCGAGCCGCCTCGGCCGGACAGCCACTTCGAGCCGGTTAAGTTGCCCCATGGCACGTGAAATTCGGTTCGGTCGCTCTCGTTCAGCAGATTGTTCACGCGCAGCAGCACTTCGGATTTGAATACATTCAGTTTGAGTGTGTCGATGGTAATCGAACTGAGCTTGCCGTTGTCCGTGTACCGAAGTGTGCAGTAATCGCCGTAGGATGCTCCGCTTTCTTCCAAATAGGAGAGTATGGTCTTTTCAATCAGCATCGAGACCTGGCGTTTGATTGTGGTTTGCGCGTATTGCTCCGCTGCGCGGTTGAAATTGCTTGTGAATACGGCCGCAAGCGAAATGGTAAGCGCCGCCAGCGCAAGCAGCATAAGTGCCTTGCTTTTTCGTTTCAAACTTAAATCACCGCCTAATACCTCAGTATATGCAGTGAAAAGCCGTCGTATAATCCTTCTGTGCGGTGGAAATCCGTTTGATTCGGAATATCTGTTTTGGATTGCCGCTACAGTGAAAAATGCGCATATGTATTTCCCGGAAAATAAAAGAAACCTTCATAAGCAAAATTGAACCGAACCTGTAAAAACGGACAGTGACAAAATACCCCCTGATGTAGGAAAATAGAAGTACTACATCAGGGGGTATAGTCATGAGTAAGAGAAATGATACACACATTCAAGTATTGTTGCCGGAGATTAAAGCTATGCCGGCAGAAGGGAAAACACAGAGGGAAATTGCGGAATACTACGGTTTTAAGGATAAGCAGGTAGTAAAAAAGCTACTCAAGCGTGAGAGGCGAAAGGAGCGCAAGCCGGAAGCCGGGATTCTTCCACGGCCGCAAGGCAGGCCGAGGAAAAGCGATGCTCCCAGAGATATTGTAGCAGAGCAGGCATATGAGATCCGGCGTTTGCGAATGGAGAATGGGATTTTCTGCAATCCACGGGAAGGAAGTGAGAGCAAAGGCAAAGTATGCAGTAATCTGCCGTCACCGGGAGCAGTATCCCGTGCTTGTCATGTGTCGATTCTTTGCAGTGTCCGGAAGTGGCTATTACAGCTTTGTCAAGCGGAGGAGCCGTCCGCAAAAGGATGTGGCCCTTGCTGAAACGATCCGGCAACAGCAAGACAAATGCTTTCATACTTACGGCTACCGACGGATGCGGCAGTGGCTGAAAGGCAGCAAGGGAATTCACCACAATCCCAAGACAGTTCTGCGTGTCATGAAGAAATACGGCTTACCGGCGGAGACCCGACGCCGCAGAAGATGGCATCAGATGGGCCAACAGCTACACAAATATGAAAATCTTCTCAACCGAGATTTTCATGCCGAAAGACCAAACTGCAAATGGGTGACCGATATCTCCTGTATTCATACCAGACAGGGTGTATTATATCTCTCCATGATCCGGGACCTGTATGACAACAGCATTGTGGCATACAAGACCGGAACGGAGCAAAGCGTGAATCTGGTTCTGGATACCATTCATCTGGCAATACGCAGAGAAAAGAAGAAGGTCGCCGCGGAATTGCAGCTCCACAGCGACCAGGGTGCTCAATACGCCTCACAAGCATATTTTGAGCTGACTCAACAATACGGCATTACGCCTTCCATGTCAAGATGTGGGAACCCGTATGACAATGCAATGGCGGAAAATTTCTTCTCTATCCTCAAAACAGAATGCATCTACCGCCACAAACCGGCTACATTTTCACAAGCAAACGTTATGATTGACCGATACATCCATTTTTACAACCACGAGCGCATCCAAAGCAAAACAGGAGTGGCGCCACTGACGTTGCGCCACTCCTGCTAAAACTGAATCTTCTTACACCCGGGGCTTTTTTGTGCTGTCTGCACAATCCGGCGCGGTTCAGTCGTCTTTCTTTCGGGGGTATTTTTACATCCTGTTATTTCTTTCGAGGACACCTTTTTTGCTTGGGATTGCAGTTTTCCCCAAAGCGAACGGCAATATTTTGCCCGGCAGCAGAAATATCATTTTTCGGCTGGTAAAAGCAAGCTTCGATACGCGTTACGGTTCGCCGATGTCCTTATATGCCAGCCGTTTACGCAACACCCGCATTTGGACGCATTTATTTTTCGCGCTCAAATAACGCGTTCAGCTTCTGCTGCGCATGTGAACGGCGAAGGTTTGATTTCGCTTCGTTTTTACCGGTCGGATTTTCCTCGTCGCCGAAGACGAGAATATCGCCTTCGCTGACTGCAAACGGAATCGATGCGACCGGCACCTTATGCACCTTGTCATCGTCGCTGATGCAGACGACTATACCGTTTTCAATTCGGTCCACCGTGTATTCCTTCATCGCCATAAACCTCCTTCTTTTACCGCAAGCATCTGGAAACGTGCTTGCCTGAACAAGAACATACTTTATAAATATTATAAATCATTATACCCCTTTTTTTCTCCGAAAGCAAGAGGCTGCGGATGGACAACGAAAATAAATTGTTGTTTTATTATGAAACAATTTTCCCGACGTATTCGCGCCGTTTTTTATGGGAACACTCCGTATATAGCAGCTTGCTTCAACGGAGGAAAGTATGTATAACAAGGTGGAAATCTGTGGGGTAAACACATCCAAGCTGAAGTTGCTCTCCAATGAAGAAAAAAGAGAGCTTCTCATCCGTGCAAAAAACGGTGATGACAAGGCGCGTGAAAAACTCATAAACGGCAATCTTAAGCTTGTTTTGAGCGTCATTCAATCCTTCGGCGGACGAGGGGAAAACCCAGACGATTTGTTTCAGGTCGGATGCATCGGCCTGATCAAGGCAGTCGATAATTTCGACATTTCACTCGATGTTAAGTTCTCAACCTATGCCGTACCGATGATCCTCGGCGAAATCCGGCGCTACCTGCGTGACAACAATTCCATCCGTGTCTCCCGTTCGCTGCGTGATCTGGCATATAAAGCGCTGCAGGCGCGTGAACGTCTGTCTGCAAAACTCTCGCGCGAGCCAACAAACGCTGAAATTGCCAAAGAACTCGGACGGGCGGAAAGCGAGGTGGTCAATGCGCTCGATTCCATTGCCGACCCCATCTCACTCTATGAACCGATTTACACGGACAACGGCGATTCGGTGTATGTATTGGATCAAATTAAAGACGAAAAAAACACCGACGATCAATGGCTGGATGAGATAGCCATTTCGCAGGCCATCGGAAAGCTCAGCGAGCGCGAACGGAGGATTCTCTCGCTGCGTTTTTACAACGGACGGACCCAGACGGAGGTTTCCGACGAAATCGGAATTTCACAGGCACAGGTCAGCCGGCTGGAAAAAAGCGCGCTCGAAAAAATCAAGCATGAATTGTAAAGTCCGCTGAATGCAAAACCGCGTCCTGTCAACGGACGCGGTTTTGTCTATGTGTTTCTATGGCGTTTGAAGGTGCAGGTGAAAGTGTTTCCGGTTTCCTCATCGCTCTTGACGGTAATACGGCCGCCATGGCGGTCAACAATGGACTTTGCAATCGAAAGTCCCAATCCGTAGCCGCCCTTGTCGCGCGCGCGTGATTCGTCTACGCGGTAAAAACGTTCAAAAATGTGCGGGATCAGCTCCGGCGGGATTCGTTCGCCGGTATTGTTGACAGACAGCGTTACCCGATCTCCGTCCGCATGGAGCAGAAAACGCACGAATCCGTTTTCTCCGGCGTACTTGACCGCGTTATCCAGCAGAATCATCATTACCTGCTTGATGGCGGAAGGAGAACCGACGATGCCGATGTCCGGCTGTATCTCGGTATAAAATTGCACACCGTTCTCAAAGCATACGCTTTCAAAAGGCAGAGTACAGCTTTCGGCCGCTTCGCTCAGGTCGAACGGCAGCATTTCTTCCTCCGCGCGTCCGTCGTCATGCTTGGCCAGATAGAGCATCTCATTGATGAGCTTGGTCATCCGCTCGGTTTCCTGCTTGATATAGTTGAGCCATTTTTCCTGTTCGGATACAGTGGAATCGCGATTGGCAAGCACAATGTCCGCATTAGCGGAAATGACGGTCAGCGGCGTTTTCAGTTCGTGAGACATATCCGCAACAAGCTGCTTTTGCTGTTTCCACGATTTTTCGACCGGAGCGGTGGCGATTTTGGTCATAATCAGACTGATGACCAAAAAGCCGAGCAGGGAAAGCGAAATGATCCATAACGAATTTTTCAGCATATCCCGCAGCGATGCATCTTCATATTCTTTGTCCAAAAACGCAATTTTCATTCCGCGAGAGGTTGTATTGACATAATAACGCAGATTTTGGGTCGGGAGGATTCCCTCGGCGTTGTTGACGGCAGGGACGGAACGTACAAGAGAAAGAAGATATTCTTTTTTTTCGTCGTCCAGTTCCTCTTCGTAGCCGATGGCTGTAATGGTATTGTTGACTTGGTCCACTTCCAGCACAAATGTGTTGAAGTAAGGATACCGGCTGCTGCGCGAATACAGCCCGAACAATTCGATAAGCAGGCTGCTGTGAACATCGGTCGTTTGAATGGCCATCGCTTCTTTCATTGCATTGACGCTGTTGACGTAGATCTGGTTCTTCTGATACATAAATAAAGCAGCCAGCAGCGTCGTCAGGACAATGGTCAACAGCAGCATAATGATGAGGACAAATTTGATTTTCAGTTTGCGGATCACACGTCTCCCTCCAGATGATAGCCGATCTTGCGTACCGTGGCAATATTTACGGCAGACTCCAGAAAGTGCAGCTTTTTGCGCAGGAAGGAGATATAGACCTCGACGTTGTTATCCTCCGCGTCGGATTCGTAGCCCCAAACCTTGACAAGCAGATCATCCTTGCTTATGATCGCGCCCGGGTTGGCCATCAGCAGCTTCATAATCTCGAATTCCTTATAGCCGAGCTTGATGGATTTGGTCTTGCATGAAAGCGTACAGTTGGACAGATTCAGCGTCAAATCGGCAAATTGCAGTTCATCAAGAAGGACCTCCCCCAACCGGCGAGAAACCGCGCGAATACGCGCGAGCAGCTCCTCGGTAGAAAACGGCTTGGTCAGATAGTCGTCCGCACCGCAGTCCAGCCCCTTGACCTTGTCTGTAACCTCATCCCGCGCAGTCAAAAGAATGACGGGCGTGCTGACCTTTTTGGAACGCAGGGTACGCACTACGTCGAAGCCGTTCATTTTCGGCAGCATGATATCCAGCAGGATCACGTCGTAAATCCCGCTTTCAGCATAGGCCAGCCCGTCCTCACCGTCATAAACGAGGTCGCAAGTGTATTTCTGTGTTTTTAGAATTTCCTTGAGCGTTTCGGCGAGACGGACCTCGTCTTCCACAACCAGTATGTGCATGCCACCACTCCCTTTATTGCTATAGTGTATCCCGTCACACTGAAAAAAGGCTTAAAACTTCAAAAAAGGAAACGTAATTGTTTCCTTTTTTGCTTTTGGGTTATTTGATATATTGCGAAACCGTATAGTTCTTTGGCTGAAGCGCTTTTTTCGGTGTGAACACGTCGAAAAGAAAGATAATCAGGCATACCGCAGCAAACATCAGGTCAATCACGCTGTAAAGGATCATCGGCTTGAAATAATCCGCTACTGCGAAATGCATAGGAAATACGATGCCGAAGTTGGAGAACAGAGCACGGTCGGTCGTGCGGTAGAAATCAATCATCGAAGCGAAGATCTGCGAAGCGAGCACAAAGATAAGCGTAATGAGACAGATGAGCACAACCGAGGCCGCCGTTTTTTTCTTGGAAAACAGCCGATAGCCAAAATAGACCAGAAACGCAGTCAGAAAACCGAGGATGGCGATAATGTACTGGCCGTCGAATGCACGCTCTTCGCCCGCACCGGGCAGCAGGAAATAGGCGCCGATGAACACAGCCGCACCCAACAGGCCGCCGATAATGGCCGTCAGCACACTGAGACCCGGTTTGTTGGCGGGCTGATTTTCGTTTTCGGCTTCGGGCTTGCGCTCAAGCATGTCCAACGCACAGCTTTCGCAGCAGACATAGTGCAGCGTACCGTCGGTTACCTTTTTGAGCTTTTTGCCCGAGATTGGTTCGCCGCAGGAGCTGCATACTTCCGCACCGGGGATTCCGTTTTCCTTGAGAAGCTGTGCGGCCCAGTCAATCATCGTTTTGAAATCAGCCAGCGGTGCACGCGTGGTCATATACACGCCCATACCGGTGATTCCGTAGTCCGAGATGGCATATGTTTCCACCTTGGCCTTAATAGACTCGGAGATGTCGAAGTTGGAAAGCGCGTCATCCTCCGGGTCGGCAAACGGACAGTTGAAAAAGACCGATTTGCAGCCCTTTGCCTCGTACAGTGAGATCATATAGCCTTCATAAATGCCGCACGCGCTGTTTTCTTCCACGCGCAGCCCTAAATCATTCGCCAATATCTGGAGTGTTTTACTGAGCATAGATCAATCTCCTATTGTTTATTTCTTTTATTGTAGCACCGTGAAAAAGAATTTGGTGAACGATTTGTTAATGTTGCCGAACTTTCCTGTTTGAACAAATGGGTTGACAGCACTGCGCGTATGGGCTATAATCATATCGGCCGTTAAAATTGTTTGCGGTTTTATGCGCGCTGTAATGCCGCGATGCACAAAGCGTTTTCCTGCGGCAGCATATCCATACTTTACATATATGGCACTCAAATACTCGGGAAGGGAGGTGAGCCGGACGAAATACCTCGATTCGTTCACACTGGCTTCAGAAGATGAGGAGGCGGGATTCGTACTATCTTATCCGGCCAAGCTGGAGATGCAGTGTTATTCAGACAGCGCTTATCCTTTCAAAATCTTCCCGCAAAAACGCCTGCATACGCTTGAATTTGAGCAGATCACCATGTTTTACGGCGGCAACGGTTCGGGCAAGTCGACGCTGCTGAACCTGATTGCGGAAAAGCTCTCGCTCGAGCGACGCGCGCCCTATAATTACACGCCGTTGTTCGAGGATTACCTCACTTTCTGCTCATATGTACCGACAGCGGCACGGCGGATGCCGAAGGGAAGCGCGGTCATCACCAGCGATGATGTATTCGACTTCCTCCTCGATCTGCGTGCAATCAACGCCGGCGTTGACCGGCGGCGTGATGAGCTGTTTGCGGAATACGACAGAACACAGGAGATGCATTCCGTGCCGCTGCGCTCTCTTGCGGATTACGATGCCCTCAAGCGGTTCAACGAGGGCAAGCGCAGCACCAAATCGGTGTATGTCACGCGGCGGCTGCCCAAGAACCTCAACGGCGCATCCAATGGAGAGAGTGCGTTCGCTTATTTCTCCGACCGCATCGGTGAAAACGCGCTGTATCTGCTTGACGAGCCGGAAAACAGCCTGTCCGCCAAGCTCCAGGAAGAGCTGGCAAAGTTTATAGAAGATTCTGCGCGGTTTTACGGCTGTCAGTTCATCATTTCCACGCATTCGCCGTTTCTTCTAGCGCTGAAGGGTGCGCGCATTTATGATTTGGACGCCGTCCCGGCGCGTGTGCGCCGCTGGAGCGAGCTGGAGAACGTCCGCGTATACCGCGACTTTTTCGAAAAACACAGGGACGCTTTCAAAGCCTGAGCACGTAACTACGCAAAGCCGGCATTGTCAGAGATGAAGCGATACAGGTTTTCGTGCCTGTACGACCAAGAAATCCGGCTTATGCAGCTTGCGCGCAAGCGTAGGGTCGCGTTTCAGCTCCTTTGCGGACGGGATCGGCTCACGCATCGCGGTGATGACAAAGCCGGCACCGGCAAGCGCGTTGACAATATCGGAAAAGGTGCGGTGATACTTTACTACGCCGTCAACAAACCAGCGGATCGTCCGTTTGCCGCTGACAGAATACTCGGAAAGATTGTAATACAGAACCTTTCCCGTTTCGTCGCGCGTCCAGATCTCGTCGGCCGACGGGGCAGTGGTCAGCGGGTTTTCCTGCGAAAAGATGAAGAAGCCGCCCGGCGTCAGCAGAGAAAATACGTCGGCGCACAGCTTTAAGAAATCGCGCACATAATGGACCGCCAGCGAACTGAATACGACGTCGAACGGCTCGTCGAATGCCGGAAGTTCACATATGTCGGCGCGCAGGAACACAGCGTTCGGCTGCTCGGCGCGGGCAACGGAGAGCATGTTCTCTGAGATATCCAGCCCCGTAACGCTTGCGGCGCCGCGGCGAAAGAATTCTGCGCAATTTTCGCCGCAGCCGCAGCCAAGGTCGAGTACGCGTTTGCCGTCCAGAACAGGCGCGAGCGAAAAAAGCGCCGGCTTTTCGAGCATTTCGTTGGCGCTGTGCGGGTTTTGGCGCAGCGCAATGTAGCCTTTGAAGAATTCGGGATTATCGTAAATGTTCTGGGATGTATCCATACCGTTCGCCTTTCTCGCTTATTTCTGCCTCCCAAGCGCCGGACAGCAAACCGTCCGGCGCTTTTTTGTGCCCGTTACGGCAGCAGGTCATTCGGCTCCTGCTCAAAGAAGTCAAATCGAATCTCTTCGCCGTTGATGCGCCAGCGCTGCGGGCAGGTATTCACCGTCCAATTGAGCGGTTCGAGGACGTCTGCCTGCGCAGCGCTTTTGCGGAACATCTCCGATACGAACGACATCTGCTCTTCGTTCATATCGCCCGGCTTGGAAGAAACAAACAGCGGCGTGCCGCTTTCGCCGAGCAGCCGCACCCACTGCTTGTTGTAATACCACGGCACGGCCGGCGTAATACCGGCGCAATCGGCGTCAGCGACGTAAAAGCGGTTGTGCTGGCAAAGACGGAAGGCCATCGTGTTCACGCCGAGCCGGCGGGTACGCTCCCATTCACGGCCGCTGGTGTCGTCGCCGGTACGGTTAATGTGCACCAGTCCGGCGCAAAGGTGGGAAAGCGTGTTGCAGCCCATAATGACCATATCGCCCGCGCTTTCAAGGATAACCTCATACATCCGCAAAATAATCTCGGCCGTCGTGCGCGAGCGGTCAAAAAAGCACCAGTCTCCGTCGGTGAGACGCTCGGTCATATCGATGCCGTAGCGGCCGAAAATATCAAAGGTGGAGTAGTCATGCTTGAGCAGCCGATAGCCCCAGCCGCGTATTCTGGATACGTCGGCGGCGATATGTGCCAGCGCGTCCGGGTGCGACGGATCCAGCAGCGCGGGATTCCCCTTGAGCCGCTGCGGCTCGGGAATCGTCCCGGAGGCATCGTGCAGCAGGCGGACCCAGATACCGGGGATTACGCCGGTTTCCTTCATTTCCGCCGCCAGCGTACCCATATCGCCGAAGGCGTCGTTGCCGCGATCCCACGGGCCCGAGCAGACGTTGCACTGCCAGCCGTCGTCAATGATCATATGGGGCGGGTTTTCGTTTCCCGCGCAGAGCGAAGCGATATAGCGGCAGTCTCCGAGAATCTCGCTTCTGGAGGATTTGCCATAGGCGTAGTACCAGTTATTGCCCCCATAGACCGGCTTTTCGGGAAGGAGCGGGTCGTCGCACATCAAAGCGCAGAAGCGGCCTGCCGCCTCAAATTCGCTGACGCCTTCGTAAGATTCGCAGACGATTGTCGCCGCCTTTACAGTTCGGCCGGATAACAGGACGCCCTTTGTACCGTTGCGCAAATCAAGCCGAAGTGTGATGCCGCCGTTGTCAACTGTAAAGCTGCACAGCGCGGAAGGGCGAACGCGCACGCCATAACCGCAAACGCCGTCGGTATAAGCGATGAGGAAGTACCATGGCATAATCCGCTGCTTGACGATACCGCGCCACTCCAGCGTGCCGTAGGCGCGTTCCCAGTCGTCCCCGAGGATGCGCAGCGGTTCGCCTAGGTCGGCGTTCCAGCGCAGAAGTACGTATTTAACCGCGTCGGCCTGCGCGGTAACGAACACATCTGCACCGCAGCCGTTCCGCCTGAAATCAACGGAGGTGTCGGCCGCAGCACCGGTTTCCGTGATAATACGAATGTGATCCGGCGCTTTGCCGGCAATATTGAAAAAATGCTTCATAATTTGCCTCCGAAGGTTATGGAATACGGTCATTATACCATCGTTTTCTTCTGAATGCAAATATTTTTTCAAAAGTTCTTGACAAACGGCAAAAAAAGGTGTATCCTTACTGTGCTATTTCAAATAGTACAGTTTATACAGTGCGCCGGACGCGGCGCGGGAAAGGAACGGCAATGCTTGAAATCAGAAATTTGACTAAGATCTACCGCCCCAAAAAAGGTGTACCGGTCAAGGCGCTTGACGGTGTGAGCCTGAAGCTGGAGGATCACGGACTGATTTTCATACTCGGTAAATCGGGCAGCGGCAAAAGCACGCTGCTCAACCTGCTCGGCGGGCTGGACCGGTTTGACGACGGGGAAATCATCATCAAAGGGAAATCCTCCAAGGACTTTACACAGGCCGATTTTGACTCCTACCGCAACACATATGTGGGATTTGTGTTTCAGGAATATAATATATTGGAGGAATTCACTGTCGGCGCCAATATTGCACTGGCAATGGAACTGCAGGGACACAAGTCAACTGGTACGGAATTGAATCGTATTCTTGACGAAGTCGATTTGACGGGTTATGCGCAGCGCAAGCCGAACGAACTGTCCGGCGGACAGAAGCAGCGTGTCGCCATTGCACGGGCGCTGATCAAAAACCCCGAGATCATCATGGCCGACGAACCAACCGGCGCGCTCGACTCCAAAACCGGCAAGCAGGTGTTCGATACGCTAAAAAAGCTGTCGAAAACCAAGCTGGTCATCGTCGTTTCGCATGACCGCGATTTTGCCGAGCAGTACGGTGACCGGGTGATTGAGCTGGCGGACGGACGCATCGTCTCAGATATTAAAAAGTCATTGACAGCGCCGGAATCGGTCAGCGAGGGCGTGCAGGTTGTCGGTGAAAGCCTTATCCGCATCAAAGGAGGCTATAAACTGACCGCAAAGGACATCGAAATGATCAACGGCTATCTGGAATCGGCGAGCGGGCAGGACCGCATTCTTTCGCTTGACGGCCGTACAAACGACGAGATCAAAAAGCTGGCGCGCATCGATGATTCCGGCAACCGCGAGGTTTTTACAGACACGGATGAGTCCAAGCTCGACATCAAGCCCTACGGCGCGGACAGCTTCAAGCTGATTAAATCCCGTCTGCCGCTGAAAAATTCACTTAAAATTGCACTTTCCAGCCTCAAAACCAAGCCGCTTAAGCTGGTGATGACGATTTTTCTTTCCGCCGTCGCTTTCACATTGTTCGGGTTAGCCAATACGATGTCGAGTTACGACAGAGAGTCGGTCGAAATCCAATCGATCATCGATTCGGAAGTCGACTACGCTTCGTTTGGAAAGACACAGCTTGTCAAGCGCGGCAGTTATAATTATATAATCAATAAACGCCTGAACGATGCAGATGTAGAAGCGCTGCAGGCTCGTTTTCCCGAGCTGGGAATTTCCCCCGTGATCGGTTCGCTTAACAGCAGCTATTCGATCGCCGAAAATCTCGGGGATATGTCAAAAATCGGCTTGGATACCTATTCCAGTTATTATAAGAGTGCGTTGAGCGGATTTACGGTCATCACGCCCGAAACTTTGGAAAAGCTCGGCTATACGCTTCAGGGAAAACTGCCGTCAGCGGCGGAAGAAATCGTTGTAACCGACTATATTTTGGAACATTTCATCAAAGCCGGTTATGTAATAGCCGGTGATACTTCTGTTCAGCCGGTAGCGGACGCGGATGATCTGATCGGAAAAACGCTGAAGCTGAGTCTCGGCGGGCAGGCAAGGCTCTTTACGGTAAGCGGCGTTATCCATACAGGATTTGATTCCTCACGCTATGACAATTTGAAAAATACCGATGCCGGCAGCAACGGGACGATTATTGATTATATGACCGTACAGGATCTGCAGCAGGTCATAAAAAACAGCTATCTGGCGCTCGGCTTCGTCAGCGGGGAGGCTTTCGATTCTCTCAGAAGTGCGTCGGATTATCTGCCGACTTACTGGGACGGTTATTATGCCGAGATTATCCATCCCGTTCTGGCCATCAATGCAACCGGCTTTCTGGAATACGGAGATGCGACCGGTGTGCAATACCGCACAGCCGGCTCTTCCGGCGCGCTGTCTTCCGATGAAATACTTTTGCCGCTGCAGACCTTGCTGGACGCAGAATTCAACCAGAACGGCCAAAGCCTGACCGGCGGTATGCTCTTCGAGCGTTATGTGAGCGAGGCGCTGGCCGAAATGGATGGAGAAGCCGTGGGCGAACGCCAGCGCCTTGCCCGCGGTCAGGTTGGGCTCGATGTCCTTTTTGTACATAGCGGAGCTTGAATCCGTGACGCTTGACGTTTCGGATTATGCCGCAGGCACCAATGTACAGCACGAGCTGCGGGTTGCCGGCTTTTATGCCGCATACAGCGACAGCACAGCGGATTATGAAAGCGCAACGGAGGTGCTTTCGGTCTTTTCATCGAACGGCGGCTCCAATTACGCCGTTTTGGCGGACGGAGCTGCCGATACGCTCGGTCTCCAGCGTGACGGTTTGTACACCACCGCAGTCGGAGCAATGCCGACAGAGCGTGAAAAAATTGAAAATATCGTTCGTTTTTCGGTTGAAACCGCTGACGGCGGTGTCGCGTTTCCGCTCGGCAATAACGTGTCGTATGTTCTGGCGCAGATTGACAGCATCCTTATGGAGCTTGCCGACGTTTTCCTCTATATCGGCATTGCCTTCGCCGTGTTTTCGGCTTTGATGCTGATGAATTTCATTTCCTCCAGCATCAGCGCGAAGAAGCATGAAATCGGCATCCTGCGTGCCGTAGGCGCACGGGGAAGTGATGTATTCGGTATCTTTTTTAATGAAAGCATGATCATCGCACTGATCAACTGGGTTATCTCCACATTGTTCGTGTTCCTCAGCGTGGTGGGGATCAATTATTTCTTCCGTACCGAATTCAATCTTGCAATCACCGTGCTGGTCTTCGGCGTACTGCAGATGCTGCTTATCCTCGCCGTGTCTGCCCTTACCGCATTTGTCGCCAGTGTGATTCCCGTGACGAAAATTTCGCGCAAAAAGCCCATTGACGCCATTCGGAAGCGCTGATTGCAAACGGCGTAACGGTTTTGTAAAGAAACAGCACAGACTGAAGTCTGTGCTGTTTCTCCGTTCAGCGCTGTCCGATACATGATTTGTCGGATATTTTCTTTTGTCGCTTTCTTTTTGACGATGGAAGTGTCGGAGAATTTTCGTAATATTTCCGAATGCTCCGATATTTTTGATCGGACTGGTCATTATTTTATTGACAGGAACGATAATTGGTGCTATAATAATATAGTATAATAATATCGCGAAGAAGAACAGCCATGTTGTTCTAATTTCAGTATCGGAGGTATTCATATGGCAAACTGCAAAAACAGAAACAAGTCTTTTAACGGCGCTTTGGGCACTTTAGGAGGCCTTTTCTAAAATCACTGTTAGAAAGGGCTGAGAAGTTTGCCCTTCCTGCGCGGCAGTCGGGCTTGTTTCACAAAACAACCCACTGATTCGTAAAGGAGAATGTAACTTCATGTTTGCTAAAAATTCAAAGGCATATTCTGTCTACCTGCTGTTCCGATTTGTCTTTTCCCTGGCGGTTTCTATGTCCACAGTGCTTTCCATCGTGTACCACCTGGAGGTGGTGCAGCTGGATGCTTTCCAGCTTGTCCTGGTAGGGACGGTTCTGGAGACCTCCTGCTTTCTGTTCGAGATACCCACCGGTGTGGTGGCGGATTTGTATAGCCGTCGGCGCTCGGTGCTGATTGGAATGTTCCTCTACGGCCTGGGCTTTCTGATGGAGGGTGCGCTACCGTGGTTCGCGCCGGTTCTGCTGGCCCAGGTTGTCTGGGGTTGCGGTGATACCTTCATCACCGGCGCTCTGGAGGCGTGGATTGCCTCGGAGGAAGAGGACAAGCCCATGGATAAGGTGTTCCTGCGTGGCATTCAAATGGGGCAAATCGGCGGCGTTCTGGGCGTGGTGCTGGGCACACTGCTGGGAAACATAAACCTGCAAATGCCTGTCATCTTGGGGGGCAGTTTGTGCTTGTTGTTGGGGCTGGTGTTGGTTCGCATCATGCCAGAAACCAACTTCTCCCCTGCTATTGAGGAACGGCAGGGCTTGCTTAAAGACTTTGTCTGCCTGTTCAAGCTCAACCTGGGCTTTGTGAAAGGCGCACCTGTGTTGCTGGCGCTCTTAGCAATCACACTGTGCGGGGGACTTGCCAGTGAAGGCTTTGACCGGCTCTCCACCGCTCATTTTCTGGATGACACGGTAATACCCGTTATCGGGCCGCTGAACAGCGTCACTTGGTTCGGTGTTATCAGTCTTATCGGCAACGGCTTAGGTATTCTGGCTTCTCAGTTGCTCATCGCCCGCATGGAGAAAAAAGGGACTGTCAGCCGAACCAGTGTGGTCATGTCCACCAGCGCCGGGTATATCCTGTGCCTAGTTCTCTTTGCGGTGGGGCGGAGCTTTTGGTTCATGTTGTTGGTGTTCCTCCTGGCGGGGCTTATGCGCACCATCAAGGAGCCGGTGCTGGCCGCCTGGATGAACGACCATGTGGAGGAGAAAATGCGCGCCACAGTCTTTTCTACCAGTGGACAACTGGACTCTTTCGGGCAGATCATCGGCGGGCCTATTGTGGGGCTGGTAGCCCAGCAGGTGTCCATACCCTGGGGGCTGGTCTGTACCGCTTTCCTGCTGTTGCCCGCGCTGTTCTTAGTGCCGGTGGCGGGAAAGAAGCGGGATTGATATGGCATAGTTAAGTTTACTGACGAGCGGGAGATTACTTCCGCTCGTCTTCATTTAGTAGCGCAAAATTTGAGGACTCTTTATTTCCTTATTCGGTATAGCGGAGGCGGCTGTCAATTCGACATAATTTTCTTGTGATACTTTACCACACATGAGCATCAGCGTAGGGATTGCAACAGCGGCTGTTTTTCCGCTACCAGCTCCACCAACAATCAAAATATGTCCGTCTGTGCTTTCGGGCATGGTCGCATATTTTCCATTACTCTTGCCGAACACAACACCCGAAAGGTCTTTTGCTGTTTTCAGTGCTACCGTATCACCGCCCAGCTTCGCTTCAAACTCTGTATGGTCACTATGTTCACCCAAAAGCAGAATTAGGGCTTAGTGTTAATGTTTCATCTTATGGTAGCTTCTCCATTTCCGGTGGTAGCAACTATGATGAGCGTGGTTCTCAAAAAACAATATCTTGGTAAAAAAAGGAGGGGAATCCCCTCCTTTTTTACTCGTCTTTTTTATTCTCATTTTGATAAATAAGAAACGCCCCTATAATACTAATTGATACTACTACTCCAATTCCGTGATTAAAAAATGATAACCATGTACCTACCCCTACACTTAATATAAATGCAATAATCGCTTTTCCCATAATCTTTTTCCTTTCTCATTTTGAAAATTTAATTTTGCCTTATATCTCGGCTTTTTCATCTAAAAAGCTCTGATACTCCTGCCAATAGTCAAGGACTTTTTTCATTTCTTCCTCAAATGTACCGTTCTTATATTCCTTTTTCTGCTCGGTATATTCGTTCCAGTATTCCGAAAGTGTCTGTTTGTCTGCTTCAACTTCTTCTCGCCAATCAGATATAACCGTTCTTTCTTCCTGTTCCCATTCTTCTTTACTGGAATAACAAGGCGTTCCCTTTCCGTTAGTGAGGTCTTTCCATGTGTAGGTTCTTCCACCCCTGCCTTTCATCACGCCGCTTGCAAGTGCTTCTTCGCTGGTCTGTATATTTTCTTCGGTACTCTTTATATTTTCCCATGCACCTATAACTTCATCAAGTCCACCCCACTCAATCAGATACCTTAAAAAAGTGAGGTCGGGGAACATTCCAAACCAGCAACGCTCAAACCACTGTTCCGCATACATTCTTTCATCAGAACCGTTACTATATGTTCCGCATACTAAATCACCGATAAAATTCTCTATCAGCTCCCCCACGGTCAAACCGTGTGCCGCCGCCTTTTCAGAAATACGCTTTACATCAGCGTCCGATAATTTGACTTCGATTGTTCTCGATCTGATTGTTTCAATTTCTTCTTGCTGTTGTCCTGCCATACCTACCACCATTCCCCCTTATCGTTATAGTGCCACCATTTGCCGCTTTCGTACTCGATACAGAAGTTCCCCTCAAAGTCAAACCACGCCTTTACAGGCTCGCCCTCTCCCCATTCTTCAAAGGCTTCTTTATGCCTGGCATAATTCGCCCTGGCTAAGTTCTCCATATCCTCACGAACACGCTTGTACTCTGCGATTGTCTTTGTTCCCTTTATTACCGTATTCATCGCCGCACCTCGCTTTCCATGTTATTGCTATTATGCAAGTTATATATATCGCATAATATACATAACTTATGCCTGTTATTCAGTTTTGATTTTATCGTACTCTTTCAGCTTTCCAGCGTTTGCGGCTACATAATCGGCTATCAATTCCGACACTATATCACTTGCGCTCTGACGGTTCACATAGGCAATTTTCTGTAAAGCTCCGTAACTGCTCGGATAAAGAGCAAGGCTAACACGCTTTTTTGTTTCTCTCTCAACTGGCGGTCTGCCCTTTCCTGCTGGCTTATCCGCTTTCTTCTCGTCCTCTGTTGCTCCTGCTCCTATAATCGACTTAAACGCCGCTTCTTGGTCAAATTTTGCCTTTCCTGCCATTACTCCTGCTCTCCTTTCAGAAATTCCTCTATAAAGGCTTTGTAGTCCTCTGATACCGTTGATTTTTCTGCATAGTCAAATATATCTACCCTGTTCGCCTGTGCTTCTTCCACTGCTACTGCAGAACGGATATAGGTCTTATAAATCGGTGCAGAAATATACTGGCTCAACTGCTCCGTAAGTTCCTTTATCTGCTTGCTGATATTTGCCCTCGGATTGAAACGAGTAAACAAAATACCCGTTATCTTCACATTCGGGTTGCAATACTTCTGTACGCTCTTTACAGTTTCATTAAGCTGGTTAATTCCCGTAGTCGCAAATATTCCTGCCGTTGTAGGTATCAGAATATCACTTGCCGCTGTAAATGCGTTGACCGTCAGCACACCCAACGAGGGCGGCGTATCAACAATGATATAATCATAGTTATCCGATACGGCGGCAATCGCTTCTTTCAGCCTATGTTCCTTTCCTGTCTGTGAAAGCTCCTGTTCTGCTCCTGCAAGCATGATATTTGAGGGGATTATATCATATCCACCGTTCATGTGCTGGATCGTTTCCTCTGCGGTCACTTCCCGTTTCATCAGCTCATAAATAGTCGGTACGTTATAATTCACCGAACCGCAAGCAGAAGAAAGATTTCCCTGTGGGTCAAGGTCAATTCCCAGTACTTTATATCCCTTATCTGCTAACCCTGCGGTCAAGGCTTGTGAGGTTGTCGTTTTACCAACGCCCCCTTTTTGATTAGCCACAGCTACAATTCTCATAGGGTCACACTCCTTTACGTTTGTTGTATAACATATATAAGTTATATAATTTATATATGTTATTGTACCACCATAATTTATATATGTCAATCCTTTTCCATACAGATTTAAGCGATAAAAGAGAAAAGTCCTCACGGTGAGGACTTTTTTTACTCACCGTGAGTAAAAAAAGAGGGCGGTTGCCCGTCCCCCTTTCAATCTTCATAATGCCCTTTGCACGAAACAATATAGATTATCTCGTCTTTCTCATAGTAAACAATTCTGTTGGTATCATCAATACGCCTGCTCCACATACCGCTTAGATTTTCCTTTAGCGGTTCAGGCTTCCCGATACCCTCAAAGGTGCTTCTCTGAATATCCTTGATAAGTCCGTTAATTCTTTTCAGCGTTTTCTTATCCTGCGTCTGCCAATACAGATAATCACTCCACGCTCTATCTTCCCATAGCAACCTCATTAGTCCACCTCTATCAAGTCATGCTCTGCGAAATGGGCTTTGCCGTCCTTAATATCACTCACGATATTTTCCAAATAACGGATATTGCTATCAGAATAAAACGGGTCTACCGATACCTCAAAAGGAATACGCTTTTCTCTGCCTACTTTTTTAGCAAACACAGTGAACGCCGCACTCATGGAAAGACCTAATTCAGAACACGCCTGTTCCATGCTCTTTTTTACATCTGCGTCCAGCTTGAAATTAACATTAACTGCCTGTGACATATACAACACTCCTTTCTTACTTATAGTATATACAAGAACAAAGAAAAAGTAAAGAATATTTCTTTAATTTTTCTTTACTATTTATAGTATTTCCACCTCTCATATATTCATACAGCATAATAGCAATAACTTATTTTCTGTATTTATGTTATTGCTATTATGTATATTATTCGTTTGAATTTAATCACGGTGATTAACTCGGTCAACTCGCCCTATTCTCTGCAAATTCTCACAGCGAGAAAACACCGCCCGTAATTCTTCCGTGTCCAATCCTGCCGCTACGATCGGCTCTGCTGGTTTTAACTGCGTTTTTTCTTTTGCCGCTTCATAATATTTGTAAACTGTCTTTTTATCAAGTCCCGTGCCCCTTATAACATCACACTTTCTTGCCTCGGGATTTTCCCTCAAAAATGCTTCAACCACACTTTCTGCACTCGGTCTACCATTTTTGTTTCTCCACTCACCATTCGGGTAATCACTATCACGCAACAACGTAATTCTTTTTATATGCTCTGATTGTTTTCGTCCATTTCTTTTATTTCTCTCAATATGCAAATCTGTTAGATACTCAATATCTGAAATCTTAAAATTGTAATACTCCTTGCTATATACCTCTAATGCGCTCTCCACATCTTCTTCCGTCAATGGATTGTCATGCTCTATCAGTTTCAGCTTATCAAACACTTCATACATATCCGCTTTCAGCTTCTCTTTCGGCACATCACACTTACAAGCATAAATGACAAGACACATCAGATAATAGTATCTGTGACCGCCCGTAATCTCCCCTGCTCGGTTCAGCCACCAATTATACAGAGCGAAGCCCTGCTTGCCTTTTATGTCCCATTTCTTTTGCCGCTTGTTCTTCTCTACGACTACACGCTGATACCATTCGGGATAACTTTCCTTAGCCTGCTCCCTTGACATCTTAGATGGGGCAAAACGCCGATTCACATCAACCCTATTCTGCGGCTTCACATAGGAATTAAGATACTCTAACGTTACCCTACCGCCAATCTGAAACGCTTTCACTTCAACATCATACTTCGGGTTAATGCTCCCCACCATACGAAAACCTTGAACGATTGACTGATACTGCACTTTATCTTTCTTGGAAGTCGATTTATAGTCCCACATTCTAAAAGTAAGGTCATATTTCAAAGACTTCATTTGCAACTTGATATTCGGAAAAAGGTCTATCGCTTCTTCAAAAACGTAATACACATGAAGTCCCGTGCCACTCACTACAAGAAAAGTTGGAACAGGAAGTGTGCGAATATTTTCCGCTGGTTGTCCAAATCTTAACAACAAATTTTTTAATTCATACAATCCAACCCCGTCAAGGTCAATCGCCAGCGCATACATACGTTGAGCGTTCTCTAAATTATTCGCCCTACCTCGATACGCAATCCCACTACACAAAGTAGATGGGTTCTGCTCCACATAATTTATATAATCTTCTTTCCATGTATCTGAAAGCATTATGCGACGCCTTAATCTTCTCCTTGTCCCACTGTCTTTTTCATCGGTATAAAGATAAACTGCATTAGGCTTTTCATAGTGACTACACTGCTCCCCCTGCTTCTGATTATCGGGGAAAATATAATCATAAAAAGAGCAACCGTCCACCTCATCATAAAGCACATTCAAAACTTCCAATACTTCTATATACTCCTGCGGTGGTTCTTTCTTAGCCATAGTACAACACTTCCTTATTTACATGATATATATTATATATCTTATTTACATTATATAACATAAATAAGAAAAATGCAAGTTCCTTTTTACCGTTCTTCTACCTGCGTATCAAGATAATAAGTACATAAAGTCCTACTTACAGCCGTAGGGTGCATTTCCAAACCAACTGCACCAACCACCAGCACATAACCACTTTCCAACCATTGGTTCTCTGTCTTGAACCGTTCCCTCAACTCCACAGGCAAATGATTTTTTACAGGCAACCCATCATAGGAAGATAAATAAGTAACATCAAAACCCTCAATCCTCATGTATAAAAACTCCTCTCTGCTGAATAATATATAATAGCCCCACACCCTACTTGGGGGACTTAGATTATCAATGAAGTATTTCCACCTTTTAGTATATGAGTAATGCCCCACTTCGGCAAGGGGGACTTAGATTATCAATGAAGTATTTCCACCTTTTTTTGAAGTCATAGGGGACTTAGATTATCAATAGGTTTTTTTACCTCTATTTAGGTCATAGGGGACTTAGATTATCAATATATTTTATTTACCTATGTCACCTGTGCCGCATATTGCCCTATAAAGCCGTTTTCTCGCTCTGTATGTAGTTTTTCCCATCTTCTAATAAATCATTCGTCTATGCGGCTTACACGGCTTTTAACGGGTATCTCGCCGCTGATGGGTGAGAAATGCAGTCAAGGGCGGCTCCTGCCGCTTGCCTTGCCCTTGACGAAATGGAACGCCGCACAATAAGAAAAGGGGAAGTTGCTCACTCTTTGAGTAACTTCCCCTTGATTACTTTTCTATACTGCCCCTGTGAGAGCGTCACGGCTTATTAGAGCAGTCTTATTTCCCCCATTAAGGAAATACACCATGAAAACCACCAAACGGCTCTATGGGGCAAATACCGTGTTATATACCTCTGTCACGGTCATGTGTCCTGTTCCGTTCCCTCGTCTGTGCTTCTTGCTTCAATGCAGTGTCAAGCTGGCGGCGTGCTTCGGCTTCGGCTTGGTAATACTGCAATCGTCCCATGGTTGGAATTTCTTTCTGCTGTCCCATACGGTCAAGTATTTCCTGCCGTTGGTCTGCCGGTATCTGCTTCGCCGCTTCGAGAAATGCCGCTTTTACTTCTTCGGCTCTCTCCTTTGCCCCTCTGTTCTGCATAGCCGCCTTTGCCCTGTTCTGCTCCTGTGCCGCCACGCTTCTTTTTTCTTTTACCGCTTCATCTGCCTTGGACGGTTCGGACACACCAAGCGCACCCAGCTTGTCAAGATTACTCCTGCGCAATCTCTCAAAATTATCAATTTTGTTTTGCAGTTCTTTTTTCTCCCTGCCTTTGAAGATACCCAACTTGTCCCTTTCTTCCTGCAAGCTCTTTATAGTTCGGCTCTGTTCCGATATGGTCTTTGAAATACTCTCTATTTCGTTTGCCTGTCTTTCATAGATCGGGTTCGGCTGATAGCTGGTACGCTCTGCACTCTGTACCATGGCTTTTACAAATTCACTGCGCAACGCTGAAAGTTTTCTTGCCATTTCTTCTGCATAGGCAGTATCAATTTTCGGTGCGTCCTGCTTTGGTTGCTCCTGCCGCATTATACTTTCACGCCTTGCGACAAAACCGCTCTGTGGTTCTGCTGTTTTTGCCCTTTCTCTTATTGCTTCAAGACTGCTCTCTATTTTATCCCGTATGAATGAAATATCTCCTATCAGCTTGTCTTTATGATAATCAAAATATGGAACTTTACGCCCATCACATTCTATTGTTCTTTCTGCACTGGCTGTGGTTGGCTCTAAACGCTTCGCTATGTTATAGGTTTTGAGCATTTCAGTTTGCAATCTCAAAAGCACATTTTTATTTTCTTCTGTGGCTTTTGGTAACATTCGTTCAATTTTTGCAATATGTTCATGCTGTTTATTCCATTCAATATCTTCTCTGATATTTATAATTTCTTTTTGTGTCTGCTTAGTCAGAATATCTATTGTTTGCATCTGTCCATTTGCTGTTTTGATTTCTCTGTTTATCTTCCCACGGTCAGTTTTAATTCCTCGCTTCTCTAATTTTCTCGCTCCGCCCTCATGAATTGTTGGTACTCTGTCAACTCCCTGTTCCTTTAGACTTCTGTGGTCTACCCTCTGCGGAATGTTTCTTCTTTTAAGTTCTGTATTTACTTTTGCCGCCCAGTCTGAACGGGTATTTTGTAAAAACTCTTTTGTGTTCCAATCTGTTGTATCTTTCTTTACTCTTTTGTAAATTTTTCGATTTTGCTTATCAATCTTCTGTAATATCCTTTCGCCATTTTTGTTAAGCACATATTCATTTACTGCTTTTGCTCCCCATGTTCCGTCTTTCTCTATTGGTCGGATTGTAAGCATAATATGAGCATGAGGGTTTCCGTCCCCTTTATCATGAATAGCAAAGTCTGCACACATTCCCTTATCCGTGAAATTTGCTTTTGTAAAATCACGGACAAGTTGTATCTGTTCTTCTCGGTTTAGTTCCACTGGTAATGCAACCTCATATTCTCTTGCTAACTGTGCAGAACTGTTTTTTTCTATTCTTTCAACTGCGTTCCAAAGTGTAGACCTATCCTTATATTCTTTCGGTGCGTTTTCACATAACATAACCTCGCTATATACTACACCGCCTTTTTTTGTATAATCATGTTCTATTCCGTCATACTCATTTTTCAATTTTTCTCCACTGCGGTATGCCGCTGAACCAACAGCAGAACGCCCTTTTCCTCTGCTTATAATTTTACAAGTGCAATGATATATAGCCATAGCTTAACGCCCCCTTTGTCTTTTTTTCGTTCTACGCTTTTATATGGATTTCCTCACGGTGAGGAAATCCAACAAGTACAGAAACAAATATTTGCGAATAGCAAATATTGTTGATGTGCTTGCCGCATGAAATGGAAAATGCGAATAGCATTTCTCTATTTTGCGGTAGCCGTCTGCAAGACCACTCGGAGAGCGCACACTCAACCGTAGGTTGAGTATAAGTGCGCACTTCGTGATATTGCCGCCGCTTCGCTCGCTTAAATTATAAACGCAAACTATCATTTCTGCAATAGCTTCATGATAGCGATAATCTATATGCGGCGGCTATATCATGCGTTCCGCATGAAAGAAATGTAAATGTGCTGTTAGCACATTTGTATTTCTGAAATAAGGAGCGCCGCACACCGTTTAATGGCGGTGTGCCTGTCATGCGCTTTCATATTGCCTATTCTGTCGCATTATGGTATAATCCGATTATAGCAATAAAAAAGAAAACAGAAAGGCGGTTATATTATGGCTGAACGAAAAACACCCGAACAAAAATTAGAAGAACTTGAAAAGAAAATGGAACAATTAAAGGCTCAAAAGAAAGCCATTCAAGCAAAGCAGAGCAAACTTGAAAGAGCGCAAAGAACACGCCGCCTTATCGAGAACGGCGCACTTGCAGAAAAATATCTTCGTTGTGAAAAAATCGAACCTGCCGACTTTGAAAAACTGCTTCAAAAGCTGGTTACGATTGACACAGTAAAAACTATTATTAAGGGAAATATCAATGAGTAATTACAAAGATTTATCATCGGAAGAATTGAAAAGAACTCTTGCTGAAAAGCAGGATATATTACGCAGGACTATGAAACCCGATGAATATAAAAAATTCATGCAGGAACTTGATGATTGTCAGATTAAAATTGACTATTCAAAATTTGGTAAGCCTGTTCAATATCCCGAAACAAAGAAAGAAAAGCGGCAAAGGAAAAAAGAAGAACAGATATTAAGCAAAGCGTCAAGAGAAAAACCGAAAATTCTACTATTTTTTGCAACCGTACTCACAAAAATATTTCCTCTGTTTCTAACAATCTATACTCTTGCAGTTATCCCTGTTCTTTTCCTTGTTTGGCAGATTTACAAGTTGATTTCTGCGGATAGCTGGCAAGCCATTTTTCATACTACAAAAACCATATATGTTGTCGGATATATTGTCATTTTCTTTGCACTAACACGCTTGCAGACGGCACTTTATATCTACGCCAATGAGTAAAAAGGAACGCCTTACAGAGTATGGCGTTCCTTTTTGCATTTCCTAATCTTAAAATATCATTTTGTTAAGTAAATCTACTAAAAGAGCTGCGATAAGAGCAAACAAAAATTTCTCTGCGGTATGCAACATTTCTAAGCGTTCTATCTTTAATTTTCTGTTCTCTTTCTCTAATTCAAAATAAGGTTTATACTTATCTTTTATTTGAAAAATTTCCTGTTCCATTTCACATAAATTTGCGTTGTTTTCGTTCATAGTTTCTCCTTTCCTACATTCTATCCGTGAATGTCTTATCTTCATAATAGTTTGCTTTCTGCAACCTCTTATAACCATTCGGGAACACGCACACAACATCTTTCAAATAGGCAAATTCTTCGGGTTTGATAATACGCTTTTCCTCTGTGCTGGAGCTTGTCCCCTGTCCCTTTCCAACACCCAGTATATCGGCGTTGTAATTGCTGGAAACCTTTTTCTTATCATAAGTGCCGACCAGCTTAGAACACCATTCCTGCGTTTCGGGTTCGCTGGCTTTCAGTATTGCCTTATATGGACAGTTGTCAGCTATGACTTCCGCAACATCTTTTCCATAGATTGCGTTAAGCTGGCTCTTGCTCTGAACGATAAGCGCAATATGTATTTTCTTGCTTCGCAAAGTTGCCAGTCCATTACTGATGGCTTCTATTTTTCCCAGTCTTGGGAACTCGTCTATCAGAAACAGAATAGGTGTCTTATTGCCCTCTCCCCTGCGCTCAAAGGATTTTAAGAACTGATTACGCATCATACCTAAAAGGTCTTTCCATTCTTCCAGCTTATGCTCTGGAATACAGCAGAAAATGTCATATCCACCCTCAATGTCTGCGGGTGTGATACTGCGTCCCTCTCCCGACAATGCCCGTTGTAAATCGTCACTCGTTGCAAATACCGTGATATGGTTTGAAAGCTCCGCAAAAACTCCCGAAAGTGTCTTATCGTCCATGCCGCTAAACTGCATGATTTCCATTTTTGCCTTATCGTTGGTGTCTGCTACGATCTGCTCTATCAGTTCCTTTGTCGGAGTACCCTTTATAATTTGCATACTGCTGGAAAAACTCTCTCCCAGCCATGAATGAAACCAGATAAGGAGAAAACGTAAATTGTGTTAATGATAGCAGACATGATTATGGAGTGAATATCTTATTTGGAGGAAAAACAAATGGTACAATCAATCTTTGAGGAAATGGGCGGCAGATACGAACGGCAAGGCGAATACATTTTACCCTGCCTTACCATACCACCCGAAAAGGAACAGCCGATAGACTTATTCGGACGGCGGCACTTGGACTATCTGCGGGAGTACCGCAAAATTACATACACCAATCTTCTCACAAGCGGCAGGCTCAATGCTTACCTTGCCGACATTGACAGACAGGCACAGGAACGCTTTGAACGGCTCATAGAGGGCATGAAACAAGCACAGGGCATAACAGAACAGTTAAAGGCAGAAAACGCCTTAAAATGGACTGGAAGAATGAATAACATAAGGGCTTGTGCGAGGGAGATTGTGGAAAAGGAAATTATTTTTGCATAAACAGATGATTAGTGGCAGGGGGAAATCCTGCCGCTTTTTCTGCTTTAGTTTGTCAGCTTGACAAATAAAGGGTTAAGGAATATAATTAGATTCAGTATTATACAAGGAGTTAATAAATATGCGGCAAGGTATTCTTAAATAAACTGTCAATTTGATAGTGGGAACAAAAAGTAGCAGTCCCGTTTCACTTTTAATATGGGGCTTGGTTTTTTGTACCCAGTTTAAGAATACTTTTATCATGTAATTTTATATGCCCGAAAACATATAAGTGTTTTGGGGCTATGGGAGTTATTTACCCAGTGATAGGAGTATTTATCACTGGGTATTTTTATGCCCTTTTTTGGGTGTTGATAGGAGGAAAATCACATGAAAATAATTAACTTAGGCATTCTGGCTCACGTTGACGCAGGAAAGACAACCTTAACGGAGAGTTTATTGTATACCAGTGGTGCAATTGCAGAACTAGGGAGCGTAGATAAAGGCACAACAAGGACAGATACAATGAATTTGGAGCGTCAAAGGGGAATCACTATCCAGACAGCAGTGGCATCTTTTCAGTGGGAGGATGTAAAAGTCAACATTATAGATACGCCAGGCCATATGGATTTTTTGGCGGAAGTATACCGTTCTTTATCCGTATTAGACGGAGCAGTATTATTAGTTTCTGCAAAGGATGGCATACAGGCACAGACCCGCATACTGTTTCATGCACTACAGACAATGAAGATTCCGACAATTTTTTTCATCAATAAAATTGACCAAGAGGGGATTGATTTGCCAATGGTATATCGGGAAATGAAAGCAAAGCTTTCTTCGGAAATTATAGTGAAGCAAAAGGTTGGGCAGCATCCCCATATAAATGTAACGGACAATGACGATATGGAACAGTGGGATGCGGTAATTATGGGAAACGATGAACTATTAGAGAAATATATGTCAGGGAAACCGTTTAAAATGTCAGAACTGGAACAGGAAGAAAACAGGAGATTCCAAAACGGAACGTTATTTCCCGTTTATCACGGAAGCGCTAAAAACAATCTGGGGATTCGGCAGCTTATAGAAGTGATTGCCAGTAAGTTTTATTCATCAACGCCTGAAGGTCAATCTGAACTATGCGGGCAGGTTTTTAAGATTGAATATTCAGAGACAAGGCGGCGTTTTGTTTATGTGCGTATATATAGCGGAACATTGCATTTGAGGGATGTTATTAGAATATCTGAAAAAGAGAAAATAAAAATCACAGAGATGTGTGTTCCGACAAACGGGGAATTATGTTCATCCGATACAGCCTGCTCTGGTGATATTGTAATTTTACCAAATGATGTTTTGCAGCTAAACAGTATTTTGGGGAACGAAATGCTGTTGCCGCAGAGAACATTTATTGAAAATCCTCTCCCTATGCTCCAAACAACGATTGCAGCAAAGAAATCTGAACAGCGGGAAATATTGCTTGGGGCACTTACAGAAATTTCAGATGGCGACCCTCTTTTAAAATATTATGTGGATACTACAACGCATGAGATTATACTTTCTTTTTTGGGGAAAGTGCAGATGGAAGTCATTTGTGCCATCCTTGAGGAAAAATATCATGTGGAGGCAGAAATAAAAGAGCCTACTGTTATATATATGGAAAGACCGCTTAGAAAAGCAGAATATACCATCCACATAGAAGTCCCGCCAAATCCTTTCTGGGCTTCTGTCGGGTTGTCCATAGAGCCGCTCCCTATTGGAAGTGGAGTGCAGTATGAAAGCAGAGTTTCACTTGGATATTTAAACCAATCGTTCCAAAATGCGGTTATGGAGGGGGTTCTTTATGGCTGCGAGCAGGGGCTGTATGGATGGAAAGTGACAGACTGTAAAATCTGTTTTGAATATGGATTGTATTATAGTCCTGTAAGTACCCCCGCAGACTTTCGGCTGCTTTCCCCTATCGTATTGGAGCAGGCTTTAAAAAAAGCAGGGACAGAACTATTAGAGCCATATCTCCACTTTGAAATTTATGCACCGCAGGAATATCTCTCACGGGCGTATCATGATGCCCCAAGGTATTGTGCAGATATTGTAAGTACCCAGATAAAGAATGACGAGGTCATTCTGAAAGGAGAAATCCCTGCCAGATGTATTCAAGAATACAGGAACGATTTAACTTATTTCACAAATGGGCAGGGAGTCTGCTTGACAGAGTTAAAAGGATACCAGCCAGCTACTGGTAAACTTATTTGCCAACCCCGCCGCCCGAATAGCCGTATAGATAAGGTTCGGCATATGTTCCACAAGTTAGCTTAACAGCTTGCAAAAGTCATATAAAATGAGATTTGAAAGGATTAGAGACTAATTATGATGAAATGCGAATGGATATTGTGTCCTGTTTGTGGGAGCAAAACCCGTAATAAAATTAGGAAGGACACTGTTTTGGAGAATTATCCCCTTTATTGTCCAAAATGCAGACAAGAAAGATTGATTAAAGTTGACAACTTGAAGATAACTGTCATCAAAGAGCCAGACGCTTAAGACGCAGAGCCGATGAAATTGTGGAACAATTCACGAATCATCGGCTCTTTTTGTTTCGTATTTGAAAGAACAAACTCACCAAATAAAAAAAACGATATTCGGGTGGGTTATTTTGTTATACCCTAAATTACCCTCTGAATTTGTTTTTAAATTTGGAGGGATTTTTTTATGTCCTTTTTTCGGGCAGTTATCTATCTGCTCATACGAAGCAAAATTTATCAATACATAGCATATCAGAGAACGGCAGGAAACCAGTTAAAAAAATTTCTGCCAGTGCAACGGTACTTCTCACCTTGAAAGTAGAAGTACAATCTCCATACAATAGAATTACTATTTCCTATAACCGTAAAGGTCACAGAGCCTTTGCGGTTTTTCTTTTGTCGATTTTTGTTGGAAAGTGCCGTAGGGCTGTTTCTGATATGCGGTGTCGTTCTCCGCCTCTCCATCTGGATTTTTTACATTTCAAAAATTCAGATGGGAGGTATTTATGGTGAAATATGCACCAAGAAAGGTATATATCAGAGAAAGTGGCGGCTATGTGGAATTATCCTACACGGAGTTCTGCCGTTGCAGGGAATCCGACCAGACCTATATGGACAAGCTGTTTATCCCCATTCAAGGCTGTCTGCTTGAAGTCGTGAGGGAGCAATACACAGACTTCTACCGTGACAAGGAACGGTGGCGTTATCTGCAAAAATTAGATACAAAGAATAGACTGCTATCTCTCGACGGATTTACGGACAGCGAGGGGAATCCTCTGGACTTTATCACTGATGAAGCGGTGGACATTGCAGAAACCGTTGTCAATGCGGTCATGGTGGACAGGCTGAAAGCCGCCCTGCCTTTGCTGTCGGATAGTGAACAGGAGCTGATACAGGCAATCTTTTTTGACGGACTTTCCGAGCGTGAAGTCGGGGCGAGGTT
>ERZ857984.466-NODE-466-length-49818-cov-27.797842_pt1 | contig 49818 bp, 51 predicted proteins | sample MGYA00519914_ERZ857984 | MGnify/ENA primary metagenome ERZ857984 (study PRJEB31778, sample SAMEA3449417) | human gut metagenome | biome: human gut; feature: human-associated habitat; material: faeces | place: United Kingdom | collected 2010/2012 ... | reverse complement strand
TGATACCGCTCTGAATGGGAGCATACTTGTTAAGAGTATCAGCCATGGGAGCAAGGCAGTTGGTGGTGCAGGATGCAGCGGAGATGATCTTATCGTCTGCGGTAAGGGTCTTCTCGTTTACGCTGTAAACGATGGTCTTAAGATCGTTTCCTGCTGGAGCGGAGATAACAACCTTCTTTGCGCCTGCGTCGATGTGAGCCTGAGACTTCTCCTTAGAGCAGTAGAAGCCGGTGCACTCGAGAACTACGTCTACGCCGATCTCACCCCAAGGAAGATCCGCTGCGTTCTTCTCGCTGTAAATGGTGATCTTCTTGCCGTCTACGACGATGTATCCCTCGCCCGCCTCAACGGTATGAGAATGCTCGCCGATCTTTCCGCAGTAACCGCCCTGTGCGGTATCGTACTTGAGAAGGTGAGCAAGCATAGCGGGATCGGTAAGGTCGTTGATTGCAACTACTTCATATCCCTCCGCGCCGAACATCTGGCGGAAAGCAAGGCGACCGATACGGCCGAATCCGTTAATGGCAACTTTTACTGACATAATTTCCTCCGTGATATATTTAATTTTATTTGGAACACAATTCGGAGAGTTTTACCTCTCAAGTCAGTATTTTATACCATTTTCGCAGAACTTACAAGGCTTTTTGCCAAAGTTATTTAATTATTTACAATTGACATATCGCGGCAGATATGTTACCATTATTGAGAAAATAATAATGTCTCCGGAGGTATATAATGAACAAACTGACAGGCGCCGCTCTCATCGGGCAATCGGGCGGTCCCACCGCCGCCATCAACGCGACCCTCGCCGGCGCCGTCCAAGCCGCTCTCGAGGAAGAACTCGGCGGCGGATGTATAACGAAGCTGTACGGAATGAGAAACGGGATCGAAGGATTTCTGAACGGACGCACGGTCGATCTGTCCGAGCGTTTTATAAAAGACGGAAGGATCGACGAGGACGCGCTCGCGCTTCTCGCGCAGACCCCCGCAGCCGCCCTCGGAAGCTGTCGAAAGAAGCTGCCCGATCCGAAGTCCGATCCCGACTTTTTCAAGAATCTCACCGAGCTTTTCCGTGAAAATAACATACGTTACTTCTTCTATATCGGCGGAAACGATTCGATGGACACCGTGTCAAAGCTCGGCGAATATGTCTCCGGCTGCGGGTACGAAATGAGAGTCGTCGGAATTCCGAAGACGATAGACAACGATCTCTGCGCGACAGATCACACGCCGGGATTCGGCTCTGCCGCAAAGTACGTTGCCGCAACTCTTCAGGAAATATGCCTTGACTGCGCAGTGTACACGGTTCCCGCCGTAACCGTAGTTGAGATCATGGGACGCGATGCCGGATGGCTCACCGCCTCCGCGGGAATTCCGAAGCTTTACGGAAGCGCCGCTCCCGATCTGATCTATCTGCCCGAAGTCTCCTTCTCCGTCGAGGATTTTCTTTCGGATGTGCAGGAAGAGCTTTCGAAGAAGCCGAATGTGGTCGTTGCGGTATCGGAGGGAATACGGCTCGCCGACGGCAAATATGTCTGTGAACTCAGCCGCGATGCGTCGCTCGACGTGTTCGGGCACAAGGCGCTCACCGGAACATCTAAAACACTCGAACTTATCGTGAAGGATAAGATCGGCTGCAAGGTTCGCTCGGTGGAGCTGAATATAAGTCAGCGGTGCGCCGCGCACATCGCGTCACTTACCGATATCGAGGAAAGCAAGTCTGTCGGCACCGCAGGCGTCAGAGCCGCGATCGGCGGAAGAAGCGAAATAATGATGTCGATCGTCCGCAAAGACGGCAACAGCTATTCCGTCACCTACGAGCCCAAGGATGTACATGAAATAGCAAATCAGGTGCGTTCCGTTCCGCGCGATTTCATAAACGAGCGCGGGAATTTCGTGACCGACGAATGCATTCACTATCTTGCACCGCTGATCTGCGGAGAGCCTGACATAAAATTTGCAAACGGACTTCCGCTCGAATTTGTATTCTGAGCGGCAGAGCGTGCGGAATATCCGCTCCGTGTGCTGAGCGTCATTCGGTGTGCGTTCGGTCGACCCCACTTACCCACTCCGCAAATTCGCACAAGACGGGTTTGCCGTAAAAATTCCGAGCCGTCCGCTTCGGCGGATGGCTTTTTATGTAAAGTGCGATCAGTCGGCGATGCCTGGCAGATATCCGGTTTGCAATAGTCGAATCCTACGCCGTTTTATGCGATTTTGGTTCTAATCCAAGCATGGGGAAAGCCGCCGAATCCGCGGCGGCTTTACAGTAAAAAAGAGACGCCCGAGAGCGTCTCTTTTTTATATATTCGGATTTATTTGAGCATGCTTGCGATCTCTTCGCCGAAGTTATCCTCTTTTTTCTGAAGACCCTCGCCGCGCTCATAGCACCAGAATCCCGCAAGAGCGATCTTGCCGCCGAATTCCTTCGCGGTATTCTCTACATACTGACCTACAGACACGGAATCGTCCTTGACGTAAGCCTGCTCGGTAAGGCAGTTCTTCTCGTAGAACTTGCCGATCTTTCCGGCAACCATCTTCTCGATGATCTGCTGAGGCTTGTTTGCGTTCTTCTCGTCATTTTTGATCTGAGCGGCAAGAACTTCTTTCTCGGCGTCGATATCAGCCTGAGGAACAGATTCCTTGTTGAGGTAAAGCACAGGCATAGCGGCAACCTGAAGCGCGATATTCTTGGCAAATGCCTCGAATCCGGGGTTCTTCTCGCAAGCCTCGTCAGCGTCAAACTTTATGATAACGCCGGTGGAGCCGTGACCGTGAATGTAGGTGCTGAGCACGCCTTCAACGATGATGAAGCGGCGGATGTTCATGTTCTCACCAATGGTGAAGATCATATCCTTGAGCTTGCCTTCAACGGTGAAGTCGGTGTCAAGATACTTGAGAGCAAGAAGAGCTTCGAGATCTGCGGGCTTATCGCGGAGAATAGTTGCGAGAATGCCCTTTACGAACTCCTTGAAGGTTTCGTTCTTTGCAACGAAGTCGGTCTCTGCGTTGACCTCGATCATTGCTGCGGTGTGCTTGTCGTCGGAAAGAAGGATATCGACAATACCTTCGGATGCGATACGGTCAGCCTTCTTTGCGGCTACGGAAAGGCCCTTCTCACGAAGAACCTTTACAGCCTCGTCGAAATCTCCGCCCGCCTCGGTGAGAGCCTTCTTGCACTCCATCATGCCGCAGCCGGTCTTGGCGCGGAGATCGGATACCATTTTTGCAGTAATTGCAGCCATTTATATTTACCGTTCCTTTTCTTTGATTTTGAAATATGAAAACTTACGCTTCTGCGTTCTCCGCATCCTCGGCAGCCTCAGCCTCGGCCTTCTCTTCGACAGCCTCAGCCTCGTTCATCTGCTCGCCCTGATGTCCCTCGATAACCGCGTTTGCGATAACGGAGGAGATGAGGCGGATGGCGCGGATAGCGTCATCGTTTCCGGGGATAACGTAATCTGCATCGTCGGGATCGCAGTTGGTGTCAACGATAGCGATTACCGGGATGCCGAGCTTCTTCGCTTCAAGAACGGCGTTGTGCTCCTTGCGGGGATCAACGATGAAAATTGCGGACGGGAGGCGATCCATGTTCTTGATACCGCCGAGGTTTCTCTCGAGGTTTGCCATCTCCTTCTGGAGAGAAGCGACTTCCTTCTTGGGAAGCATATCAAAGGTGCCGTCTTCCTGCATTTTCTCAAGGCTTGCGAGACGGTTGATGCTCATTCTGATGGTCTTGTAGTTGGTGAGCATTCCGCCGAGCCAACGTACGTTGACATAGTACATTCCGCAGCGCTCAGCCTCTTCGCGGATAGCGTCGGCTGCCTGCTTCTTGGTTCCTACGAAAAGAATGGTGCCGCCATCGGATGCAATATCGCGGGCAAACATGTACGCCTCTTCGAACTTCTTGATCGTCTTCTGAAGGTCGATGATGTAGATGCCGTTTCTCTCCGTGAAGATGTACTCAGCCATCTTAGGATTCCAACGTCTTGTGTGATGTCCGAAATGGACGCCTGCTTCCAGGAGCTGTTTGATTGATACGATAGACATTTTTATGTCCTCCTTCGGTTTTTTCCACCACACGGCAGCGGAGTGCCTACCGCCGAAACGGAACCGAACATTCCCAAGCGCCGTATGTGTGTGATAATATGTGCTTTGCACACGGGATTCATTATATCATATAAAGCCGCGCGCCGCAATGTCCGCAGGACAATTCACAAAATGTTTACATTCAAAAGAACGGTCTGCCCCTCTTCTTAGGCGGAGGAGGCGGCGGAGGGCAGCATTCGCATTCGTTCGGTTTGGAATCCCTCGACGAACCGATATCGACGAGTATCGTGTCCTCACCTATTTTCACGATCTTATCCCACGGTATACGGATATCCTCGCCTTTTCCTAAGATCGAACGTCCGTTCCGGACAAAAAGAGCTTTCAGCTTACCGTCGCACGGGTCCAATTCGAAATCGGTTATACATCCGAACCTGCGTCCGTCGCACACGTTTACGACCTCTTTGCTTTCAAGTTCACCGGTAGTACACGCCATTGAAATACTCCTTTCACAAGCTTACCGCATATTACATATTATTATATGCGGTAAGTTCCCGATATGTTCAGCGGGCAGCGGGCAGTGCCCGCATCCGAGCATCGGTAAAGTGAAGCGTATATCGGGCGTTCTCCCACGACGGTTGAGTTGACCCGGTTTCGAAAGTCCGATAGGCAGTGCCCGCACCCAATCATCGGCAGAGTGCGGCGTATATCGGACGTTCTCCCACGACGGCGAAGCCGGAATTTCAAGCAAAACATACGGCAGGCGGCAGTCCGCGCTCGTCTGCGGCAGAGCGCCTTTCCGATACGGGCTGTGTTCTGAATCTCATCGCCTCATAAAATATTTGCGGCACCGCTTTGAGCGGTGCCGCAAAACGAAATCATTTTTATCAGTCGAGTATTCCCTGCATACCGTGGATGTCCATTATCGGTCCGCGCTCATAGGGGGTTTCGAGAGTAACAACTCTTTCCTCACGAGATGCAGTGGTAAAGCTCTCCATCATCTCGAGAACGTGAAGCTGCTGCATGTTGCTGCATCGGTGCTCACGTCCGGTCCGGATCGCCTTTGCCATATCGGCAAGACCTACTCCGCGGCAGTTATCCTTATACGGATACATCGTCGGAAGCTCACGCATAACGCCCTCGTTTCCGCGGACAATCTTGATCTGTCCGTTGAATGCGTTGGGATCTGGCACATAGAGAACGCCTTCGGTTCCGTAAAGCTCGATATGGGCATAATCGCTTGTGAAGCAGTACACGTCAAACGAGATACGCGAATCCACGATCGCGCCGGAATCAAAGAGCATCGTGCCGCATACGAACGTATCCACGTTGACCGGGATTTTCTGACCGTAGCGCGGTCCGCTGCCGATTATTCGCTCCTTATGCGCGCGTCCCGAGAATCCGGTGATCTTTGAGCAGCGTCCGAGAAGATTTGCAAGCGCCGTCATGTAATACGGCCCCATATCGAACATCGGACCCGCTCCGGGCTGATAGAACGCCTCCGGATCCGGATGCCATCCCTCGGGGCCGCGGCAGATCATGTGGATGCTGCCGCCGAAAACATCGCCGATGTATCCGTCCTCGATGAGGCGGCGGCAGGTCTGTATTCCTCCGCCGAGGAAGGTATCGGGCGCTCCGCCGAGGCGAACGCCCTTTTCCTTTGCGAGGCGGACGAGCTCCTTGCCCTGATCAAGCGTTGTGGCAAGCGGCTTTTCGGAGTACACGTTCTTTCCCGCCTCAAGAGCCGCCTTTGTTACCGCGTAATGGTTGTACGCTTCGGTGATGTTGAGCACGATATCGACATCGTCATCCGCAAAAAGCTCGTACATATCGTTGTAAAGCTTGGGGATGTTATATTTTTCGACAGCCTTCTCCGCACGCTCGCGGATAAGATCGCAGACGCCGATGACCTCTATCTCGCGGAACATATTCGTAATGTTCTCGAGATAGATCTCGCTTATGTTGCCGACTCCGACAAACGCGATTCTCATGTTTCTTTTTTCTTCAGCCAAAATCTTTTCCTCCGGAAATTCGTATGTATTTTTGTGTTTTATATCATGCGCGCTTCCGTGCGCATGACAGTCATCTGAAACGCTGAACATTTCTTTTGTCTCGGCTTGAATATGTGTACCGTTCTTACCGCTTCACATTATAACCGTTTTGTGTCCGGTGTTCATTATAACACCCGCCCGCCGCTTTTGCAACAGGAACATTTGCTATTGCGCAGTTTCCTCCGTTCCTGTCCTTCCGTCGAGAAGCGCCTTTATATTCTTCATATCCGTGAGCATATCCTCGCGTTTGCGCGGATCGCGCAGGAGCGCCGCCGGGTGGAACACGGCGCAGATTGTGTATTTTCCTTTTTTGTAGAAGATTCCGTGTTCCTTCGTGATCCTGAAATCGGGCTTTATCAGACGCATTGCCGAAATCCGTCCGAGGCACACTATGACCCTCGGCTGTATCAGTCTTACCTGCTCACGCAGAAATCCTATGCATTCGTCTTCCTCTTCCGGCTTCGGATCGCGGTTATGAGGCGGACGGCATTTCAAAATGTTCGCTATATACACGTTCTCCCTGTCGATCCCGACCGCGCACAGATATTTATCGAGGAGTTTTCCCGCCGCGCCGACAAACGGGATCCCTGAGAGATCCTCCTTTTCGCCGGGCGCTTCGCCGACAAACATAAGTTCCGCATTTTCGTTGCCGATACCGAACACCGTATTCGTTTTTGTCTCGCAGAGAGGACACGCACGGCACTTTTCCGCCGCACACTTTACTTCTTCAAGATTTGCGTATTCCATATTCTTCTCCGTATTCCGTACTTTTTTCCGTCCGCGTCATCAGGAAAACTCCGCACTTTTCGCGTTTTTCTCACAAAAAACGCAAAGCCCGTCTCCGTAAAGTATATCATCATTTTTGTTTCCCGTCAATCTTGACCTATTATTTTTTTAGTGGTATAATAAAAATAATTATTCACGGCGCCGCGCGCTCTTCTCCGCTCTGCAGCGATCGGCACTCGGCGCCCCATCCGGGAAAGGTACGGTCACAAAAAATGAAAGCTGTTATATTCGGAGCCGGAAACATAGGAAGAGGCTTTATCGGCGCGCTTTTTTCAAACGCGGGACTTTCCGTAACATTTATCGATGTCGCCGACAGTGTTGTAGAGAAAATAAACGCCGATCACTGCTATCCTCTCACGATCGTTTCGAGCGAAGGAAAGCGCGAGGTCACCGTTGACAAGATTTCCGCGGTAAACGGAAACGATGCCGAAGCCGCTGCCGCAGCGATCGCGGAGTGCGACATCGCCGCGACCTGCGTGGGCGCAAAGGCGATAAAATACATAATCCCGAATTTCGTCCGCGGTGCGAAGAAAAGATTCGCGGAATCGGGAAAGCCGCTCAATCTCCTGATATGCGAAAATCTCATGGATGCCGACAGTTATATCCGTTCTCTGTTAGAGGGTGAACTCAGCTCGGACGAGCTGTCGAAGGTCGGTCTCATCGAGACCTCCGTCGGACGCATGGTGCCCGTACCGAAGGCGGACGCGCGGAAGGAAAACATCCTCGCGGTATCCGTTGAGGAATACGGCGTTCTCCCCGTTGACCGCGACGCATTCGTCGGTGACGTTCCCGAGATAGAAAACATGGTTCCGTTTTCGCCGTTTCATTACTACATTGAAAGAAAGCTTTACATCCACAACATGGGGCACGCGATCTGCGCCTATCTCGGGCACTATCTCGGGCATGAATACATCTGCACCGCGATTGCCGATCCGGCGATCCGCCTCTGTGCTCAGTCCGCAATGTACGACAGCGCTGCGGCGCTCTCGAAAAAATACGGCACGGATATCGTCCCGGTAACCGACCATGTGGGTGATCTTATCCGCCGCTTCGGCAACACCGCGCTCGGAGACACCTGCGCGAGAGTCGGCGGCGATATACCGCGCAAGCTTGCGAAATCCGACCGTCTGACGGGCGCATTCCTTCAAGCATGCGGTCAGGGATTCTTCCCCGTGTTCATCTGTGTCGGAGCCGCCGCCGCTCTGGTTGAGTACAACAGCGAAAATGCCGAAGGCGAGAGAAAGACGCTCTCCGAGCTTTGCGGACTCGATGCGGAGCACGAATTCTGCCGCACGGTAATGCGCTTTGTTCCGATGTTCGAGGAGGGGCGTCCGCTCACCGAGATAATCGCACTTGCCGACGAAGTAAAGCATGAAAAGATCGGAATGATAGTGTAATCATGCGTCTTTTCGACAGTCATCTGCACACGTCATATTCATTTGACAGCGATGCCCCGGCAGAGCTGATGTGCGCCGGATACGCGCGTCTCGGATTCGAGGGGATCGCCGTAACGGATCACTACGACATCGACGGGATCGAGGACGGATATTACGCCGATGTCGATCTCCGGAATCGCAGGCGGGAGCTTGAAGCCCTGCGCGAAAGATACGCGGGAAATCTCGACATCGTCTGCGGAATCGAGCTCGGGCAGCCCCATCTGAGGTCGGAAAGTGCAAAGCGTTTTCTCGAGCATGAAAATTTCGGTTTTGTCATCGCCTCGGTACACAACATCCGTCTGACACCGGACTTTATATTCATAAACTATTCCGCCGCGCCGGATGAGCTTATCGAATCACTCTATCGGCGTTATGTCGTCGAGCTTGCGCAGGCTGCCGCTTTCCCCGGCGCGGATGCGCTCGCCCACATAACGTATCCTCTGCGCTATATTCACCGCGACGGGCGCGATCTTGATCTTTCGCATTTTTACGGAGAATACAGGAAGCTGTTTCACGTCATGACCGAATCCGGTGTTGCGCTCGAGCTTAACACCTCCGGTCTGAGAAAAGGAGACGGGACTTCTCCGACCGAAGAGCTTCTCGCGCTCTACCGTGACTGCGGCGGTACGCTCGTTTCGTGCGGTTCGGACGCGCATCTTGTTTCCGACTGCGGCGCCGACATCGAAAACGGGTACGAAATGCTCCGCCGTGCGGGATTTACCTCTCTGAGAGTCCCCGGAGCGACAAAAGAAATTTCCCTCTGAGAAAGGAAAAACGAATGGAAAACAGTCTTTCCGCTTCCGATATCAGCCTGATATATCCGGAAGCCGTGCTTGCGGACGAGTCCGGTCTTGTCTCCCCTCACGCGCTGTCGCGTCAGAGTGTCTCGGCACTCGAGCTTGATTTTCTGATCGATCTCAAGACCTGCGACATAGGGGATTTCTTCACCGACGATGCCGAAACGCTGAAATACCGTCAGGAGACGTTCCACGATCTCAGCGAAAATCCGGGAATATGCCCCGTACTTCGCCGCATGGTGCCGTTTCTCACCGACATAACCGAGTTAAGGCGGCTCGGCTCCGATCTTTCTTCGGAAAGCGAGGGGTACCTCTACAGCATCACCGAAGTAGAGTTGTACATTTCCCTTCTGTCTCTTCTCCACGATGAGCTTCTGCCGTTCGAGCAGTCCGTAAAAAGCCCGGCAATGGCGGAATTCTGCAAGCGCATACACATTTTGACCGAAAGCGACTACTACCGTTCGCTCAACGAGAAGCTTTCCGAGCTTTCCTCAAGGGTAAGGGAAATCAAAAGCGTGACGATCGGGGTCAACCTCGACTCGCGTCTGCGCCCCGAGAGTGCGGGAGTGCTTTCCGTCAACAACGAGCCGTTCAAATCCGGGGCTGCGCTAGACAGGATACTGCGGCTTGATTTCCGTTCGGACGACCGCACCGCGATCGCCAAGCTCCGCCCGTTCATGAAGGATCAGACGGAAAACGAAAAACTCGCTCTCACCTACGCCTTCAACAACGCGCTCGGTGACGTTTTCAAATCAAACATAAACTCATGGAAAAAGGTCATACGCTCGTATGTGCTCGAGAATACGGACTTTCTGATACGCATGATCCCCGAGATCGAATTTGTGACGAAAGCCGCCGAGCTCATCGGAAAGCTTAAAGATCGCGGCTGCCCGCTCTGTTTCCCCGAAATACTTCCGAACGAAGAAAAGCGCTTCTCCGCCGAAGGACTTGTCAATCCCGTGGTCGCGCTGAAGGTCGATGACGAGCTTGTTCCGAACGATTTCACTTTCGATTCGGACGGTATGCTATTCGTCATAACCGGTCCCAACCGCGGCGGAAAATCGGTAATAACCGCAGCCGTCGGTCTTGCCTTTGCAATGGCGCAGCTCGGACTTCCGATAACCGCAAAATCCGCCGCAATCAGCCCGTGCGACGGAATATTCACACACTTCCCGCAGGAGAGCGAGGACACTATAGAAAAAGGACGGCTGGGCGAAGAATGCTCGCGTTTGAATGCAATTTTCGACCGAATCACCGGGCAGAGCCTTGTGCTTCTCGACGAATCGCTTTCCTCCACGGGATCGTTTGAAGGTGCGTATATCGCCTCCGAGGTGCTCGCCGCGCTCAGTCTTATCGGATGCCGCGGAATATTTTCAACGCATCTCCACGATCTTGCGGCATCGGTCGAAAAGATTAACGCTGACTGTCTCCCGCAGGGCGGCGTCAGGATCGACAATCTCGTTGCGGAGATAACCGACGGCCGCCGCTCGTTCCGCATACTCAGAAAAATGCCGGACGGAAAGAGTTACGCGCGCGATATCGCCGAAAAATACGGGCTTTCGCTCGACCGTCTCCTATCAAAGATAAAGAAATAATCAAAGGTTCAGGAAAGGACTTACAAGCATGGCTTTTCTCACATGTCACACAGGCTCTGCCTCACTCGGAAGATCGTTCTGCTACAACATCATCGTCCCGGAAAATTCCGGCGGAGACATTCCGACCGTACTTCTTCTTCACGGGCTGTCGGACGACTACACCCAATGGGAGAGAATGACCCCGATTGAACGGTACGCGAACGAACGCGGCATCGCGGTAATAATGCCGGACGGTGCGCGCAGCTTCTACACGGATATGAAATACGGCGACGCTTACTATTCGTCGATAGTCTGCGACGTAATGAGATCGGCGCGCTCGCTCTTCCCGCTCTCCGTAAAGCGCGAAAAGAATTTCACCGCGGGGCTGTCGATGGGCGGCTACGGCGCGCTGAAAATAGCGCTGAAAAATCCCGACGTTTTCTCCGGCGCGATCTCCCTTTCCGGAGTTCTCAACATCGCCAAAAGCGCAGCCGAGGTCACATGGGACAGGGATTTCACGCTAATTTGGGGCGAGGACTACAAGTCCGCTCTTCCCGGAAGCGAGGACGATCTTTTCTATCTGACCGACAATATAAAAGGCGAAAAGCCGCGCATCTTCATCTCCTGCGGAGACTGCGACTTCATGCTCGGGCAGAACCGCGATTTTCATGAGCACATAAAGGATGCGGGATTTGACTTCAGGTACGAGGAGCATCCCGGAAACCACAACTGGATGTATTGGGCGGAGCATATCGCCGAAGGACTTGATTTTATTCTCGGGCGTTAAAAACCTGCTAAAATCCCGCGCACTTTTCGGTCGAATATTGTGATTTGTTTCATTGACATATTCCGCACATTGTGGTATCATTTCATATTGTACACTAAGAAATATTACAGTCAAAAAGAGGCTTTCAAATGGAATTTATTATTGACACGGCACAGCTTGACGCCATAAAGAAGTGCGCCGAGTTCTATCCCATCGACGGAGTTACGACCAACCCCACGATAATCTCCCGCGAGCATACCGATTTCAAGAAGCTGATCTGCGAGATCCGCTCCATAATCGGTCCCGACAAGATGCTCCACATCCAGACGACATCGGATCACGCAGCGGACATCGTTGAGGAGGCAAAGGCTCTTCAGGAGACCGTAGGCGGCGATTTCTACATCAAGATCCCGATCTCCCCCGACGGACTCAAGGCGGCAATGGAACTCAAGAAGATCGGCATAAAGGTCACGATGACCGCGATCTTCACCCAGCAGCAGGCACTCATCGCGGCAAAAGCCGGCGTTGATTACGTTGCACCGTACATCAACCGTCTCGACAACATCGTATCCGACGGTGTTCACGTTGTAGAAGAGATCGTGCAGATCTTCAACTACAACAACATAAAGACCAAGGTTCTTGCGGCAAGTTTCAAAACCGTAGAGCAGGTACACAAGGTTGCGCTTGCCGGCGGTCATGCCGTTACGATCGCGCCCGATCTTTACGAAAAACTTGTATATCATCCTCTCACGCTTTACGCAGTAGACGATTTCTCCCACGATTGGGAAAGCGTTTACGGTTCAAAGAAGATTCTCGATCTTCTCAAATAACCGCTGTGCTCCGGCTTCATGCCGGAGCATTTCTTATTTTCGCCGACTTTCGCCGCGCTTCGGCACCGTATGCCCTCCTCCGTCTTTTTTCGTATTTTCTCCGGGAAAGCGCGCTCGGCGTTTTTACAAACTCAGACCCGGCAGTTAATATGCAGTTAACAATAGAATGGTAGGATAAATCCATCTCAAAAAGAAGAAAGGATGTCACATGCTTTCTCTCAGAAAAATAAAGAAAACATACATCGCAGGCGACAGCGCCGTTGAAGCACTGCGGGGCATATCGATCGATTTCAGAAAGAGCGAATTTGTTTCGATCCTCGGTCCGTCCGGCTGCGGAAAAACAACGCTCCTCAACATCATCGGCGGACTCGACCGCTACACGGACGGCGATCTCTACATTTCGGGAAGATCGACGAAATCCTTCTCCGATGCCGATTGGGACAGCTACCGCAACCACTCGATAGGCTTTGTATTCCAGAGCTACAATCTGATTCCGCATCAGTCCGTGCTTTCAAATGTCGAACTTGCGCTGACCCTCTCCGGAGTATCAAAATCCGAACGGCGCGAACGCGCGGCTCATGCTCTCGAAAAGGTCGGACTTGCGAAGGAAATGAAGAAAAAACCGAATCAGCTCTCCGGCGGGCAGATGCAGCGTGTGGCGATAGCGCGCGCACTTGTGAACGATCCGGAAATACTTCTTGCCGACGAGCCGACCGGCGCGCTCGATTCCGAAACGAGCGTTCAGATAATGGATCTGCTCCGTGAGATCGCGTCCGACAGGCTCGTCATCATGGTAACGCACAATCCCGAGCTTGCCGCGCATTATTCGACGCGGACGGTGCGCCTTCTCGACGGTGAGATTGTGGACGATACGAATCCGTACAGCGCTTCCCTTCCCGAAGAGACGGCGGCAAAAAAGAAGAAAAGCTCAAAGGGCAAGTACAAAAAGACCTCGATGTCCGCGCTGACCGCGCTTTCGCTTTCGACAAACAATCTTTTGACAAAGAAGGCGCGGACGCTGATGATCTCGTTTGCGGGAAGCATCGGCATAATCGGCATTGCGCTTATACTCTCGCTTTCAAACGGAATCCAGGTATTCATAGACAACGTTCAGAAGGATACCCTTTCGTCATATCCGATACAGATCGCGTCGGAAAGCGTTGACATGACATCGCTCATAGAAACGCTGAGCGGCAAGGACAGCGAGGACGATGCGCCCGAGCGTGAAGACGGAAGAGTTTATCAAAACACGATCATGTACGACATGATGAACTCGATGATGTCGTCGTCCGCAAAGAAAAACAACCTGAAGCCGTTCAAGGAATACATCGAATCGGAGGAATGCGGTATCGGGGATTACGTTTCCGCGATATCCTACGGATACGATCTTACCCTGCCCGTGTACAGAACTGACGACGAAAGCATCGCTCAGGTGAATCCGAGCACGGTATTCGACGCGATATACGGAGACTCGACGGTCTCGTCATATTATCAGTCGATGATGTCGAGCACATCCTCATACGACGTCTGGCAGGAGATGCTGCCGAATGAGGACGGCGGAATAAACACGCTTATCACCGACCAATACGATGTCGTATACGGAAGCTGGCCCTCCGCCTACAACGAAATAATGCTGTTCATCGACAAGCACAACGAGCTGAATGACATGGTTCTCTATTCGCTCGGTCTCCGTGACACGTCCGAGCTTGACGAAATCATGAAATCCGTCATGAACGGCGAAGAGTTCGCTCTCGAGGACACAAGCTGGACATACGAAGAGCTTTGCTCGATGAAGCTGACGCTGATACTGCCCACGGACAAATATCAAAAGAATCCGGACGGAACGTGGAAGGACATGAGCGAAAACGAAGCTTACCTCTCATATGCCGTCGAAAAAGGAATCCCTCTGAAGATCACCGGTATCGCACGTCCGAACGATTCGGCGACCGCTACCGCTATGAGCGGTTCCGTCGGATACACACGGGCACTTACGGAGTATGTCATGAACGGCGTAAATTCATCGGATATCGCCGTTCAGCAAAGCTCAGACGAAAAGATCGGCGCGGACAACAATCCGTATTCTTCGGAAAGCGTTATCGGAAAGGCTTTCTCGGAGGTCGATGTTTTCACCGGGCTTCCCTTCAAGGACGGAACGGAAAACGAGAACCTGACCGAAAGCGAAAAAGCGTCCGAGCTTCGGGATTATCTCGCATCTCTTTCGGAAAGCGATCGCGCGGCTGCCTATGTAAAAATAGCGTCGGTGCCGTCCGAGGTTCAGGTAAACGAAATGATCGCGCAGTACATGGCATCATTCCCCGACCGCACCGCAATCGAAGAGGCTGTGATCGGATACTACAGCGAGGAGGCGGGCGTATCCTCGGATGAAATTTCATCGTACCTCAAGGGGCTGTCCGACGAAGAGCTTAACGAAATGATAAAGAAGACTCTCGGCGAAGAAATCAAAAAATCCTATGCCGAGCAGACCTCCGCCTCACTCGCCCAAATGACGGAAGGCGAGCTTTCCGCCGCGCTTGATGTGTATCTCGACGGATGCGGCGACGATACACTCGCTTCGATTTACGCGGACATCATGCCGGATAAGTATTCGAAATCATCTTACGCGGAAAACGCTTCGAAACTCGGAATCGTACGCGAGGATTCCCCTTCATCGATCAACATCTATGCGATAAGCTTTGAAGCAAAGGAATCGATCTCCGACATAATCGAAAAATACAACGCTTCTGTGAAAAACGAAAGCGACAAAATCACATACACCGATTACGTTGCGCTTATGATGTCGTCGGTAACGACCATAATAAATGCGATATCGTATGTGCTGATCGCGTTTGTCGCAATATCACTCGTCGTATCCTCGATAATGATCGGAATAATCACATACATCTCGGTGCTCGAGCGCACGAAAGAAATCGGTATCCTTCGCTCGATCGGTGCGTCGAAGCGCGATATTTCCCGCGTGTTCAACGCCGAAGCCGTAATTCTCGGATTCACCGCCGGAGTTATCGGAATCCTTGTGACCGTGCTCCTGACGATACCGATAAACGCGATAATCCGCGCTCTCTCGGGAATATCCGGCATATCGGCGGCGCTTCCGCCCGTCGCGGCAGTCGTGCTTGTGCTGATAAGCATGTTCCTCACGTTTATCGCAGGACTGATTCCCTCCCGCATTGCCGCGAAGAAGGATCCCGTCGTGGCGCTCCGCACGGAATAAGAAAAATCACAGAAGTCAAAAAATCCTTCCGATACAAATGTATCGGAAGGATTTTTATTTCTGTATCCGCAAGCGCCGTAATTCCCGGTCAAACGCTTTCCTGAGTATATTCGGCTGACCGCGCGCCGTCAAAATTCATTCGCCGAGCGGAACGCCGTTCGCGTCGGTGTTGATGTTTCCGCAGAGGATCATGATTCCTTCGATGAATCCCCAAAGCGACGCGAGACCGCAGGTCACCACCGTAAGAATTATCTGAATCACCGCTCTCGAATTGTTTCCGAGATAGAAATTGTGTACGCCCCACGCACCGAGGAAAATTCCGAGCAGTCCAGCGACCAGCTTCGACTTCTGCACAGCCGGATTTACGGGAGGAGTGCACGGCGCTCCGCACATCGTGCAGGCAACGGCACCCGGATTCACGGGACGTCCGCAATTCTGGCAATAGTTGTTCCCCATGCCCTTCGCAACGCCGCACTTCACACAGAAGGCAGCCTGATCATCCATAAGATTTCCGCAATTTTTGCAATACATTTATTTTACCCCCAAAATCAAAAATCCAAAAAGTTAAGTCTGCAGTTCCCGCTGCATTACGGGCGAAAGAACGCGAAAAGATCAAACGCATAAGTAACCGCCAGATAAGCGGCGCAAAGCGCGATCACAGCGGTATCCGCACGTTTTCCGAAAATGTGCCCGTCTAAGATAAAGTAGACGTACATTATCGGGACAAGGATAAACCTCGGATTATATGAAAACGCCCTTGCGGGATCGCCTCGCAAAAGCGAAACAAACGCGCGTGTCATCCCGCATCCCGGACACGGAAAGCGCAGAAGCGCAAGAAACGGACACCGTATCGACGCTGCATACATTATGAATACGGCGGCGGCAAAACACAGAGTGGCAAAAATCTTTAGAAACGGATATTTTATTTTCGGCATCTGCGCACCGCTTTCCGGATCGAAGCACTGTCATCCGAGGCAATTTTTCCGTTTTCAGTATATCACGCCGCGGCGGCATTGTCAATATTATCGGCTGCAAAATTGTTTTTGTCGGTGCCTGTTCCGAAAAAATGTCCGAAAGCAAAGCGAAATTTGTCCGAAACATACGGTTAAGCGCATCCGCGCACCGCTTTTCGGCGGTGCGGTGCCGTGGGAATCCTCTGTATCAAAAAAGCACTCCCGCGCGGCGTTATTTTTGTTTCTTTCCTGTATTGATTATCCGACATAAAAGTGATATACTGTCGGGTATCGTCGTGCGGCGGAATATTTTTCCCGGACGGCGCAATCAAAATCAAAAGGATACAGTATGATCTCCGCCGTAAAAAGAAGCCGCACCGAAAGCATTATCGAATTTGTACGCAAGAACACCGTTTGTGTGATCGCGTTTGCAGCCGCGCTGATAACCGGCTTTATCGTTCCGCCCGACGCGCAATACCTCGGATATTTTGATCTGAAAACGCTGTCCTGTCTTTTCTGCGTTCTCTCGGTCGTATGTGCGCTGAAAAACATCCGCTTTTTCTATATTCTCGCGGAGCGGATCGTCCGCTTGTGCAGGAATGCACGAATAAGCGTACTCGCGCTTGTATACATAACATTTATCGGCTCCATGCTGATCGCAAACGACATGGCGCTGCTGACGTTTCTGCCGCTCGGATATCTTGTGCTTACATCTACGGGAAAAGAAAAGTACATGGCGTTTACCTTCATCATGCAGAATATCGCCGCCAACCTCGGCGGCATGCTTACGCCGTTCGGAAATCCGCAGAATCTGTTCCTCTATACGGAGTTCGGCATACCGAACGGAGAATTCGTCCGCATAATGGCTCCGCCGTTCATACTGAGCGTATCCCTTATAACCTTGTGCTGTCTTATATTCGTAAAGCCGGAGCCGCTTTCGCTTCCCGACCGTCATATATCTCTCGATCCTAAGAAAACAGTGCTGTACCTTGTGCTTTTTGCGTTCTCGATCGCAATCGTTTTTCGCGGCATTCCGTATCAGGCGGGGCTTGTGATCATTCCAGCCGTACTTCTGCTCGCCGATCGGAAGGCGCTTGCCGACGTAGATTATCCGCTGCTTGCGACATTCGTATTCTTTTTCATATTCGCGGGCAACATGGGGCGAATTGACGCGGTGCGGGATTTCTTCTCCGCTTTGCTCGAAAAGAACACACTTGTGTTCAGCGCCCTCTCGTGTCAGGTCATAAGCAATGTTCCATCGGCGATTCTTCTCTCGCAATTCACGAACAACTATGCCGATCTTCTGGTCGGGGTCAACATCGGCGGCGTCGGCACGCTGATCTCTTCCCTTGCAAGCCTTATAACATTCCGTGAGTACACCGGGCACAATCCGAACCGGGTAGGTCGGTATATTCTCGAATTTTCCGTATTCAATTTTGCATTTCTTCTGATCCTTGTCGGATTTATGCTGCTTATGAAGCTGATATAGTCCGCGATGTTCGCGGAAACGGCCGCACAAAAAACGCACCTCGCCCGTCAGTCGGGCTCAGGTGCGTTTTTTATCTGGAATGATCTGCGGCAAAAGTATCTGCGGATTTATTCGGCTGTTTTCTCGGGTGTGCGGTATCCCTGCTCGCGCATTCTCTGCACGGTCTCGTCGTAGAACACATTCAGCTTTCCGACGTATCCGCTCTTCCAAGGCTTGTTCCGCCCGCAATAGTGTATTATCACCGCATTCCGACGGACGTAGTCGATGTTCATTCTGTCGCCGATACGGATGTGAAATGCGAAAAGGCGTTCTGTCATGTTGTACTTGTACGAATCAAGCGGTATTATGCGGTCTCCGTAAAGTCCGCTTATAATATCCTGATCCGGCAGGATAAGCTTGCTGCGATGACTTTCGATATAATCGAACACGTCGCTGCTTTTCTGCTCCATTCTGAGTCTGTGCAGATTGATGAGCATGACGCCGGAGTTGATATACGGCATTTCGCTGTCGATATCAAGCCTCAGCTCGTTTATGAAGTGAAGCAGATTTCCGATATGCGATGCAGCGGCAAAAAATGCAGTCCCCATCGGCATGCCGTAAAGCTCGGCAAGGCTTTTATTGACCACAAGATCCGGATCAAGGTAGAGGACGCGGTCGATATTTTCCGGAAGATATTTCGCGGCAAATATCCGATAGTATATCTCCTTCGGATAACGGTCGGTGGTCGGGGCGCTTTCGAGCGAATCCTCGCGCACGGCGACGGGAAATATCTCCCCGCGCTCGCCGAGAAGTTTTCTCGATTCCTCAAGATCGCGATCCTCAAGCGTTGTGTGCAGAATATAAATATTGAAATATTCCTCCGGATTGCTGTAAAGAAGAGACGAAAGCATTACGTTGAAATACGGGACGTAGTTTCTGTCGAAAGTGACAAGAAGGTTTATCGGTTCCTTGACAGACTGCATAGCTGATTCCTTTCCGTAAGTTTTCCGGCGCATCGGCTCACCATCCGGAGTGCCGCCGTCCGAACGCCGCAACTATACTTTCGATACCGAAAAGGATGAGGTAGACGGCGGCGATATACGCAACGGTGCGCATGGTCACGAATGTGAGAGCGGGGCTGAACACCATGAAAAATCCGAGAAGTATTCCGACGATATTTACCGCGACGGTAAAGTAATAGTAAAAGCTGCATTCAAACATTCTGATAATGCCTATGTGGGCAAGTCTTGAGATACAGTGCGCGATAAACCATATCGGAAAAAGAAGAGTAAGCGCCCACTTCCCCGCCTCGGGATACGCAAGTATCATAATGCCGCACATGACGCTCATGATCCCCGATATCAGCGAAAGCATCGGTCCGAATCCGGTAAAGCGCGCGAATTTCACATAAACCACGATGTCCTCGATTCCCATAACGATCGCCGTGAATCCGTAGATAAGAATTATCCATGTAAGGACGCTTCCCGGACGGATAAACGTGAAAATTCCGAGCGCGATCAGAAGTATTCCCGCAACAAGCTCAAACCAGCCGAAGCACGAACGTTTATTCATTTTCATTCACCGACCTTTCCGTTGAGCACGGACATGAATTCGTCGCCCGTTATCGTTTCCTTTTCGTAGAGGATGCCCGCAAGCTCGTCAAGCTTTGCTCTGTTGTCGCAAAGCATACGGCGCGCTTTCTCGTGCTGCTTTTTTACGATCTCGACGGTCTTTCTGTCTATTTCCTTCTGCGTATCCGCAGAGCATGAAAGCGACGTATCCCCACCGAGGTATTGGTTGCTTACGGTTTCCATCGCAACCATGTCGAACTCCTCGCTCATGCCGTATCTCGTTATCATGGCGCGCGCGAGCTTCGTCGCCTGCTCGATATCGTTCGACGCGCCCGTGGTAATCTCGCCGAACACGATCTCCTCTGCCGCGCGTCCGCCTGTCAGCGTTGCTATTTTGTTTTCAAGCTCGCGCTGTGTCATAAGAACCTTGTCGTTCTGCTCGACCTGCATCGTATATCCGAGCGCGCCGGATGTGCGCGGAATTATCGTGATTTTCTGTACGGGCGCGGAATTCGTTTGCAGCGCGGCAACCAGCGCGTGTCCGATCTCATGATAAGCGACCGTTCTCTTTTCGGTGTCGGACATTATGCGGTTCTTCTTCTGATATCCCGCGATAACGACCTCGATGCTTTCCTCGAGGTCCGCCTCGCATACAACGCTTCGTCCGTTGCGCACCGCTCTCAACGCCGCCTCGTTTATCACATTGGCAAGTTCGGCTCCGGAGCTGCCCGCCGCCATGCGTGCGACGGTATGGAAGTTCACATCGTCCGCCGTCTTTATTTTTTTCGCATGGACCTTGAGGATAGCCTCTCGTCCGGCAAGGTCCGGAAGCTCGACGGGAACGCGGCGGTCAAAGCGGCCGGGGCGCGTCAGCGCGGGATCGAGAGATTCGGGACGGTTTGTTGCGGCAAGGATGATAACGCCGTTGTTGCCTTCAAAGCCGTCCATTTCGGTGAGAAGCTGATTGAGAGTCTGTTCCCTCTCGTCGTTTCCGCCGATCTGTCCGTCACGCTTCTTTCCTATCGCGTCGATCTCGTCTATGAACACGATGCAAGGTGCTTTCTCCTTCGCCTGGCGGAAAAGATCGCGCACCTTTGACGCCCCCATTCCGACGAACATTTCAACGAATTCCGATCCGGACATCGAGAAGAACGGCACGTTCGCCTCTCCGGCAACTGCCTTTGCAAGCATCGTTTTTCCGGTGCCGGGAGGTCCGACGAGAAGTACGCCCTTGGGCATCGACGCGCCGACGTCGGAGTATTTCTTCGGATTATGGAGATAATCCACAATCTCGGCTAGGCTCTCCTTTGCTTCATCCTCTCCGGCAACGTCGTCAAAGCGGATCCCGTCCGTTGACGGAACGTACACCTTTGCGTTGCTCTTTCCGAGACCGAATGACATTGCATTCGGTCCTCCGGCGTTTGCCATCAGCTTTTTGCTCATGTACTGCCCGATTCCGATGAAAATAACGATCGGGAGAAGCACGGTTAAGAGAAAACTGAGCACCGGAGAAAGCTTCTTTTCGATATTGTGAGTGAATTTGGCGCCCGAATCGTAAAGGCGTTGTGTCAGATCGGGATCGTTCATCTCTCCGGTCTTGTATATTTTCTTGTTTTCTTTATCGGTGAAAACTATTTCCGAATCGTCTATTTCCACGGTGCCGATATTCTTATCTTCCGTCATCTTCATGAATGTTCCGTAATCGACTTCCTCGACGGCTGCGCGGGTAAGAAAAGGCGCGACCACAAGATTGAACAGAAGAACGAGCAGCAATGCAATTCCGTAGTAATAGATAAGCGGTTTCTTCGGTGATTTTACTTCTTTCATATCGTCATCCTTTCATTTTGCGGCAGGCACGCATCAGTAATGCGCCTACTTGTTTTTTCTTATAAGATCAACTATGTCGCCGACTCCGCAATTCAGCGCAAGGCATATTTTTGCCAGAGTTTCAAGCGTAACGCTCTCGCCGCGTCCCATTTTGGCGATAACGTTCGAGCTGAGCCCGGCTCTTTCCTGAAGATCCTTTTTCTTCAGCTTCAGGTCTATAAGAAGGTGCCACAGCTTGTCGTAAGAAAACATATATCCGTAATTCATTTTGATTCTCCTTGCATTGCATCCGCAATTGCTTGGTGCTCATTATACCACATAAGATCTGCATTTGCAATATTATTTCCCCATTTCGCAAGATTTTATTTGAAAAAGCTGATATTCGCAAATCGATCCAAGATGTTCAAGTGAGATCATCGCATGAAATAAACCGCGCGCCTGCCGCCCGATCGGAAATATAAAAACATCTGACCTTTGTCGGTGTGGGAAAAGCGAACTCGCCTGCTCCGACGGGCGGCAAAACGGCACCGTCCGTCCCCGTAATTCGGTAAGCAGAAAAAAGAGAGCAATTGCAAAAAAAATATTGACAATATGCCGCATATGTGGTATAATTCTAAAGCATGAAAAAACGGGGTGTGGCTCAGTTTGGTAGAGCGCTTGGTTCGGGACCAAGAGGCCGCTGGTTCGAATCCAGTCACTCCGACCATAAGTCCACCGTAATTTTGATAGAATTACGGTGGATTTTTTATTGCCCGAAAACCGCTTGAAATAAGGCTTTTCGGCTGTTTCAGCACATAAGCGAATCCCGCTGCAGAGCAATTCTGCGGCGGGGTTTTGCGCTTTATATGGGTTTTGTGGCTTTTTTGTCGTTGTAATCGTTAAACGGCTGGGGTAATCGTTGAATTACTGGAGTATTCGTTAAACTACCGAGGTAATCGTTAAACAGCCGAGTTCTGATAATACCCCTTATGAGAAAATCGGCGATGAAGTGCGGTCGCTGGTGGATGAGGTACCGTTTGACATCCCTGATTCGTGGGAGTGGGTGCGACTGGGCAACATTTCATCCTATGCAGAAACAAAACAGAAAGTAAATGCAACAAACGCCGATCCTTCGATTTGGGGCCTGGATTTGGAGGACATTGAAAAAGGCGGCAGGCTTTTAGAGCATAAAACAGTCGGCGAACGCAAAGCGGTTGGTGACAAGACCGTATTTGCAAAGGGTGACATTCTCTACAGCAAGTTACGCCCATATCTATTGAAAATTCTTGTTGCCCCCGATGATGGAATTTGTACGCCAGAAATCGTACCATTTCGTGCATACGGCGGAATCGACCCAAACTACATCGTCAATTATCTGAAATCCCCTTATGTCGATAATCTCATCAACAGCATTACTTACGGCGTAAAAATGCCCAGGGTCGGCACAGAAACAATGACTTCTCTATTAGTACCGATCCCTCCGCTGGAGGAGCAGCGGCGTATCGTTGAGAAGATTGACGAGGTTGCTTCTACTGTTTCTGCATACGATGTTGCGTACCAAAAAACTGAAACCTTAAACTCAGCCTTCCCAGAAGCCCTCAAGAAGTCCATCCTCCAAGAGGCAGTCCAGGGCAAGCTGGTACCGCAAGACCCGTCCGACGAGCCCGCAGAGGCTCTGCTGGAGCGTATCCGGGCGGAGAAACAGCGGCTCATCAAGGAAGGCAAAATCAAAAAGGACAAGCACGAATCCGTTATTTTCAGACGGGATAATTCTCATTATGAAAAGCGTGGCTCAGAAGAGGTCTGTATCGACGAGGAGATCCCGTTTGAGATACCCAGCGGATGGAGTTGGTCGAGGCTTGGGACTTGTTTGGATGTACGGGATGGAACACACGATACTCCTCGCTATGTATCCGAGGGAGTCCCGCTCGTTACAAGTAAAAATCTCTCCAATGGGCGGATAGATTTCTCCACCGCCAAACTGATTTCCAAACAGGACAGCGATGCGATTAACCAACGCTCAAAGGTCGATAGCGGCGACATTATGTATGCGATGATTGGGAGCATCGGGAACCCAGTTTTATACCGAGGAGCCGATGAGTTTAGTATCAAAAACATGGCGCTATTTAAATGTGTCCCCGACGGGATGTATATGGAGTATGTGTACTGGTTTCTCGTGTTGGCACAAGAGGATATGAAAAAAGCTGCCTCTGGTGGTGTTCAGTCATTTGTGTCCCTCGGTTATCTGAGAAACTATCTTATCCCCGTTCCACCAATCGTAGAGCAAAAGCGAATTTGTTACGCCATCGAGCAGGTTCTACCATTGCTGGCTGCTTTGTAAAGTTCTCATTATGAGAAGTTGGACGGTGTGGAGCGCTGTATCGACGAGGAACTGCCCTTTGAGATACCGGAATCCTGGGCGTGGGTGCGGCTCGGTGCTGTTTTGGAAATAGCAAGAGGAGGTTCGCCCCGACCTATTCAGCAATATCTTACAACCGAGCCGGACGGGATAAACTGGATCAAAATCGGCGATACGGATAAAGGCGGAAAGTACATTTACAAAACGAAGGAAAAAATCCGCCCGGAGGGGGTTGTAAAAAGTCGTATGGTTCATAGTGGCGACTTTTTACTCACAAACTCAATGAGTTTCGGACGCCCCTATATTCTCAAAACTGACGGTTGTATCCACGACGGTTGGCTCGTTTTGTCGAATAGATTTGAATGCTACTCTGTAGATTTCCTTTACTACATTCTTTCATCGCCGTTTGCATACTACCAGTTCTGCGATAGCGTTAGTGGTGCCGTGGTAAAGAACTTGAACAGCGATAAAGTTGCAAATGTGCTCTTTCCGCTTCCTCCGCTCAGCGAACAGGTACGCATTGTCCAGCGGATTGAGGAATTACTTCCGCTGCTCAAAGAGCTGTAAAAGGAACACGGTATAATATCATAGTGAAAGGAGGTCTTTCACTATGATAGAAGAATTCGAAAGACACTTGAGAGGCACAAATCTCTCGGAAAACACGATATCCTCGTACCTTTTTGCCCTTCGGCAATACAGCTCGCAGTACGATGGTATCACCAAAAAGAACCTGCGGGCGTATAAGGTGTGGTTGATTGAGAGCTACAAACCCAAGACCGTCAATCTGCGTCTGAGGGCAATTAACTGCTACTTGGAGAGCATCGGCAAAGAGAACTGGAAAATGCCGTTTGTACGAGTGCAGCAGAAAGCCTTTCTGGAAAATGTCATCAGCGAGGCCGACTACGAGTATTTCAAAACCTGTCTCAAACGAGATGACGAGCTGTTTTGGTATTTTGTAATACGCTTTCTGGCTGCAACCGGCGCACGGGTCAGTGAGCTCATACAGATCAAGGTGGAACACATCAAGCTGGGGCATTTGGACTTATATTCGAAGGGCGGTAAACTCCGACGAATATACATACCCAAGGCTCTGCAAAATGAAGCCCTTTCTTGGCTGAACGATAAGCACCAAGAAAGCGGCTTCATTTTTTTGAATAAATATGGCGACAGAATCACCACCAGAGGCATCTCAGGGCAGCTAAAAAAGCTGGCAGTCCGGTATGGCATCGACCCGGTGGTCATTTACCCACATTCTTTCCGCCATCGCTTTGCAAAGAGCTTCTTGGATCGCTGCAACGACATTGCTTTCCTCGCTGACCTTATGGGGCATGAGAGCATTGAAACTACCCGTATTTATCTGCGCAAAACCTCGACCGAGCAACGAGCCATCGTTGATGAGGTCATAGACTGGTAAAAAAGAAACCAGGCATACGCACGGCTATGGCGTATGCCTGGTTTTTAGAGTTTGTTTATGTGTATTTGTAGGCGCTCAGCCTGATCCACGATTCGTTGCTGTTCCATAAGGGGCGGTAGTGGAATCAGATACTCGTTTGCCTTTACAATGGTGATTGTCCCCACTGTTGTACCCGTAGAGTTCTGCTTAATCTGCTCCTCCATGTATGGTGAGTACATCAAGAGTTTCAGATAGGCGGGGTTAATTTTGCCAAAGTTCTCGAAGCAAATTACACTGGCGTCCTTATAATAAAAACGGTCGCTGTCCTTGACAATATAAGTTTTTCCGAGAGTGCCAACAGCTGTGACCATCAAATCTCCGGGATGCGGTACACCACTGGAAGCGAATTCGGTGTACAGTGCTTCTGTGATAAACAGCTCGTTATCAACAGAGCCCGTATCTGCCAGTTTTCCAATCTCCCTGGCTCTGTAAAAGGGCACCCCTTCGCTTCGCCAATCAGACTGGTGTACACGCCGAGCCGAAACAACATTGACGATTGATTTCAAACGACACCATTGCCAGTTTTCGGGTATTTCAAAGGGCAGTTCATCGTCGATACAGCGCTCCACACCGTCCAACTTCTCATAATGAGAATTATCCCGTCTGAAAATGACGGATTCGTGTTTGTCCTTTTTGATTTTGCCTTCCTTGATGAGCCGCTGTTTCTCTGCCCGTATACGCTCCAGCAGAGCCTCTGCAGGCTCGTCAGACGGGTCTTGGGGTACCAGCTTGCCCTGGACTGCCTCTTGCAGTATCGACTTCTTGAGAGCCTCTGGGAAACTGCCATTGAGATTTTGGAGCGCTGTGTCCACAACAGCGTAATCTGCCACCTTGGGGAGCACTCGTTTCAGCATCGCAATAATCCGTCCCATTTCCTCGCGTGGCGGAATCGGGACTGGCAGATTCATCATCTGCTCACGAGAGAGGTTATAAAACGCTTGTCCGGATTTGTGTGTAATGTTTCGGCAGTTATCACGATGGTGTTTAGCAGCAAAAGCGTAAAGCAGATATTCTGATACGACATCGTCGTTAAAGTGTGGTATGAGCATAAGCACAAAACCGCCAACAACCGTGTCGGAATAATCTTTGTCTATGAGTGCGATTTTGCCGATGTGATCCAGGCTACTAACTGCAGGTGTAATCATATAGTTTTTTCTCAAATACAGTTCCGGTTTTACAAGCTCGCTTGAAATGAAAACATCATCGCCCTTAAAATAGAACTGCTCTTCACCGATATTCCCGCCACGCAGTACTCTCACCATTTTGTCTGCCTTTATGGCGAGAGCGTCCTTTTTGTATGCAAGCCCAGACATATTCGAGAAAAGGTCTCCTACACGGCACCATTCCCAAGATGAAGGTATCTCAAAAGGCGCTAAATCTGCCAGAGACCGCACTTCATCGCCGATTTTCTCATAAGGGGTATTATCGGCACCTTTGAAGATAACAGAGGGGTTCTTTTCACGCTTGATCTTCTTCTCTTTGATGAGCCGCTCTTTCTCCGCACGGATGCGCTCCAACAGGACGCTGGCGGGCTCGTCATTCGGGTCCTGCGGCACGAGCTTGCCCTGAACAGCCATCTGGAGAATGGAGTTTTTCAGTTGCTGCGCAGTCATTCTTCGCCCTCCTCCGTAATGTCAATGCCAAGGATATCGGTGATCTGGGCAAGGATGCGGTCAATGTCAGCGTTCAGGCTGGCCCGCTTCTCCTGGTACTGCTGAATCAGTTCCTTCGGCGGCAGGATTTCCTCCTCTTCGTGAGGATAGCCGCAGAGGTCGATGTTATAGCTCCGTGCTTTCAGCTCCTCGACGGTGTACTTCTTCGCCTTATCAAAGCCGTCGATGGTGATTTCCTCACGGTTGTCCCACCACTCAACAGCCGGGGCAAAGTGCTCCAGCTTCATGGGCTTCGTCTTGGAGAAGTTTTTATATCCCTCCGGCATATCCAAGCGGTAGAACCAGGTCTCCGTCGTGGGATGTGTCCGGTCGAAGAACAGAATATTTGTCGTAATAGAGGTGTACGGCGCAAAAACGCTGTGCGGCATACGAATGACCGTATGGAGGTTAAACTCGGACAGCAGCTTTTCCTTGATCGCCATTTTGGCATTATCCGTACCAAACAGGAAACCGTCCGGCAGAATGATAGCACAGCGACCGTTCTGCTTCAGCCGATACATGATGACCGACATAAAGAGGTCAGCGGTTTCGCTGCTGCGAAGGTCAGCCGGGAAATTCTGCTTCACGCCCTCTTTTTCATTGCCGCCGTAAGGAGGATTCATCAGAATGACATCGAAGCGGTCACTCTCCTTGTATTCCCGAACATTCTTTTCCAGGCTGTTGCCGTGAATGATGCGAGGGTTGTCGATGTCGTGGAGCAGCATATTCGTGGCACACAGAAGGAACGGCAGCGCCTTCTTTTCGATGCCGTAGATGGAGTTGCTGTAAACCGTTCTGTCCTCGACGCTCTGCACCTGGGCATCCAGCACCTTCAGCGCAGAGGTAAGGAAGCCACCGGTTCCGCAGGCAAAGTCCGCAATAGACTCACCGAGCTTGGGCTTGATCATCTGTACCATGAAGTCCGTGACAGCACGGGGCGTGTAGAATTCGCCGGAGTTACCGGCGCTCTGCAGGCTGCGGAGGATCGTTTCGTAAATCTCACCGAAGGCGTGGCGGTCCTCGTACTCCTCAAAATCGATCTCATCAATGACATTGATAACCTGGCGAAGCAGGATGCCGTCCTTCATGTAGTTATTGTTGTCCTCGAAGGCTGTGCGGACAATGATCTGACTCATGGGGGTATTCTCATCGATTTCGATGGCTTTGAGGGTCGGGAACAGTTTTCCGTTCACGAAGTCCAGAAGGGCATCGCCGGTGAGCGCCTTGCCGTCCTTGTGGTCAACGGCCCAATTGCGCCAGCGCAGATTCTCCGGGATGATGGAGGTGTAATTCTCATCGTAAAACTCCCAGATCTCCTCCTTGGCATCATACACCTTCAAAAAGAGAATCCAAACCATCTGCTCGATGCGCTGGGCATCGCCGTTGATGCCCGCATCATTCCGCATAATGTCCTGCAGTCGTTTTACCAGGTTATTTAAACTCATATCTTATATCTCCTTACGCAGCGTAGATTTCCTTCTGCAAATCACGGATCGCTTGAATGTACCCGTTTTTGCCACCGAACAGCTTTGCGATTTTCATGGGGGTGCCGAATTTGCGGAACGGGTCATTGGACAGAATTTCGAGGTTCTCGATGTCCTGAATGCCCTCGTTCATGTATTTGTCCAGCAACGCACTCAGAACTTCCTGTGCCAAGCCGGAGTACTTGTAGAGGTATCCACGCTTGCGGACATTGTTCGCCCGTTCTGCCTTCGTCAGCGGTGCCTTGTCGTAGGCAATGTGGCAGATAAGGTCGAAATCGTCAATATCCTTATTCCCGGCGATCTGCCGCAGCGCTTCCAGAAGGACGCCGCGCTCCTGCAGTTCGTCAATGATGGCTTGTTTCTTCTCCTCGGAATTCCAGGCACTAAGGAAAGAATCCAGGGTGGCATACTCGCCGAGGATGTTCTTCTTGGAGTAGTCCGTCACGCTTTCCGTGATGAGCTTGCCGTCCTTGTCGTAGTATTGGACACGCTCATTCAGGATCGTGACCTCGACACCACGTACCCGGAATTTATGCTTCTTTTCGGGCGGGTCGTCGGTGTCCCCACCGGGACCGGGAGTCGGGATGGGCGGCCTCGGCGGATCGATGGTCGGCTCTTCGCCGGGATCATCGCTATCATCAATGATAGAGATCGGGTCGCCATCGAATTCCGGGTCTGCAAAGAGTCGGCAGGCGTTGCGGAAATCCATGATGGTGAAATACTCTTTGCCATAATCGGGCTTGAGCCGTGTGCCACGACCGATGATCTGCTTGAACTCGGTCATGGAATTTATGTTGTTGTCCAGAACGATGAGCCGGCACGTTTTGCAGTCCACGCCAGTCGTCATCAGTTTGGAGGTCGTAACGATCACGGGATATTTGCTGTCCTCTGCGATAAAGTAGTCGAGCTGCGCCTTGCCCTCGGCGTTGTCACCGGTGATGCGCATGACATACTTGGCATTCTCCGCCACCAGGTCACTGTTCTCGTTCACGAGTGCCTGCCGCATTCGCTCGGCATGGTCGATGTCTACACAGAAAACGATGGTCTTGGCAAAGCGGTCGTTCTCCTTCAAAAAGCGAGTGATGCGCTTTGCCACGGCGGTGGTACGCTCATCAATGATGAGGTTTTTATCATAGTCCTTGGTGTTGTACTCCCGGTCCTCGATCTCGTAACCGTAGATGTCGTGCTGTCCTGCCGTGGGACGCCAACCTTCCAGGTCTTTATCCAGGCCGACACGGAGGACTTTGTACGGAGCGAGGAAGCCGTCGTCGATACCTTGTTTCAGACTATATGTATAAATGGGTTCGCCGAAGTAAGAGATATTGGATACCTCTTTCGTTTCCTTCGGCGTAGCAGTCATACCGATCTGCGTGGCACTGTGGAAGTATTCGAGTATTCTGCGCCAACGGGAATCCTCCTTGGCGCTGCCACGGTGACACTCATCAATGACGATGAGGTCGAAGAAATCCGGCTGAAATGCACGGAACGGCTCTTCGTTCTCATCACCAGCCAACTGCTGATAGAGGGACAGGTACAGTTCATAGGAGCTGTCCAGCTTTTTGCCCTCGATTTTCGTCATGACCTTTGCAAAAGGCTTGAAGTCCTGTTGCATGGTCTGGTCAACGAGGATATTACGGTCAGCAAGGAACAGGATCTTTTTCTTGCGACCGGATTTCCAAAGGCGGTGGATGATCTGAAACGCAGTATAGGTCTTGCCGGTACCGGTCGCCATAACGAGGAGGATACGATCCTGCCCACGGGCTACTGCATCAACGGTGCGGTTGATGGCGATACGCTGATAGTAGCGAGGAGTCTTATCACCAGGCTGAAAATAGTACGGCTCAGTGATGAGCTGCTCTTGCTCCGGCGTAAAGTGCTCGTCCCCAATGTGTCGCTGCCAAAGATCCTGCGGCGAGGGAAACTGCTCAAGCGTCAGCTCTCGCTCTTTCCCGGTCTTCATATCGTGCTCAAGGAAACCATCGCCATTCGAGCTGTACACAAACGGAATGTCCAGCACCTCGGCGTATTCGATGGCCTGCTGCATCCCGGCTCCAACGCTGTGCCGGTTATCTTTCGCCTCGACGATAGCCAGTGGAATATTGGGCTTGTAGTAGAGCAGATAGTCAGTGCGCTTTCTTTTGCCTCTGGCAGTAACATTACCACGGACGATAACACGACCGTCCGTGAAGTTGTACTCCATGCGGATCTGCTTCTGCCTGTCCCAGCCAGCGCCCTCAATGGCTGGGGTAATAAACTGAAGTTTGATGTCCTCCTCAGTCATTTCATGTTTTTTCATAAGGTCGCCCATGCCAATGCCTCCTTCTGTTGCTTCCGATAACTCAAAATTATCGGAAGTTAATGGGGGTAAAAGAGCGCAGCGCGGCTGCGGACTTTTACAAAATAAACTCGATCTATTTATAGATGGCTTTTATTCATCTTTTGTGACTTCCATGATGTCACCGATATCGACGCCCAATGCACAGCAAACTCTTACAAGCACATCGAGCCGTACATACTCATCTTTTGCGAGCTTTGTAACTGCTGCAGGACTGAGGTCTGCCGCCTCTTGCAGGTCTTTCTTCTTCATACCCCGATCGATAAGCAGCTTAAATAATTTCTTGTAAGAAACGCCCATTTGACCGTCCTCGCTTTCTGCACATACTAATTCAAGATTATTATATCACCAATCCCGCTGAAAAACAAGATAATTCTCAAATTCATGAAGAAAAATTTCATGTTTCGGAGAGTATATTCCAGCACGGAACGCTCTTCCGCTTGGCATAATCAATCGTGTTCTTGGTGCCGCTGGGCTGTCCGTTGAACACAGCAATTACCAGAGCCGAATGGTCGACCATCCATTCATTGCGGATCTGGAAGCAGGCTCTGCTGTACCCCGGACAGATAAAACGAACAAGGTCGGCGGCGGCAAGAATGACATTGTACCGTCGTTGCCATTCGGCACTCCATCCACGCTCAAAGCCTTCGTATGGGCTGGCACAAATCAGTTTTACATTCGCCCCCTCATTCCGCAGGCGCAGCACGACTTCAGCTGCCCAGATATCCACCCCACGAGCCATACCGGAAATAAATACATTCTTGCCATTGGCAATTGCCTCTTTGATCGCAGTTTCCAGAGCCTTCACGATCACGCTTTCAGACTGTTTCAGCTTCTCTGGGCGGTGGCCAGTAAAACACACTCTGTGCATCCGTTTCTGTTCCTCGGTCAGCATTGTCATCCCTCCGTACTGAATTCCCGTTTTTATACAGTTTAACATAACGGTATGCTCAGTACAAGTAGCCAGTACAATACCTTTTAGTTTGCGGGTAAAATAATTACAGGAAGGGTGGTGATGCTATGGACACGCACGAGAGGCTCCGGCAGCTCTTAAACGAGCGCGGGTGGACTGAGTATAGGCTGGCAAAGAACTGCGGCTTATCCGAGTCCACGATTGCGAATATTTATAGGAGGAATACAGTCCCCTCACTCGCAACGCTGGAAGCGATCTGTAAGGGATTCGGCATCACGATGGCGCAGTTCTTTGCCGAGGGTGAGATGGTCGAAATCAACCCAGAACTCAAAGAGCTGTTTGAAAACTGGGTCAACCTCACACCGGAACAAAAGAAAGCGGCGAACCAGATGCTGAAAGCCATGAATAAGGACAAGTAAATCACCGATGTTGAAATAAGGAGCTGAAAGGCTTCTTATTTTTTTGCTCCCAATACCGTTAACCTGAGCACTATATACCATTTAAGTTAACGGTTTTTATATTTCCACGATATAATAGAATTCGCCGGCTCCGAGCTGCGGTGTGGGCTTATCTGCCTACATAATCTGCGGCAGGAGGAGGTGAACCTATGAAGATAACGAAAAAACAACCACTTCGACCTCGCGGTCGCAGCGAGGAAAAAAGGCAGTCCACCAAGAATGCCATCCGTGATGCATACATCAACGGTCCGCAAAAGGAGGTACAGATCATTCCTGCAAAAAGGGATATGGAAGCGGAAACCGAAAAGAAAAAACTTCGTGTGTGTGCGTACTGCCGTGTCAGCACGGATGAGGACACTCAGGCAAGCAGTTACGAGCTTCAAGTTCAAAACTATACCCGTATGATCCAGGAGAATCCGGAATGGGAGTTTGCCGGTATTTTCGCCGATGAGGGCATTTCCGGCACTTCCGTTCTGCACCGTGAGCACTTTCTCGAAATGATCGAGAAATGCAAAGCGGGAGAGATCGACCTTATCATCACGAAGCAAGTCAGCCGTTTTGCCAGAAATGTGCTTGACAGTCTGAACTACATTTTCATGCTGCGAAAGCTCGACCCGCCTGTGGGCGTGTACTTCGAGACCGAGAAGCTCAACACGCTGGATAAGAGCAGCGATATGGTCATTACCGTATTGAGCCTTGTGGCGCAAAGTGAGTCCGAGCAAAAATCCAACAGTCTGAAATGGTCATTCAAGCGCCGAAGGGCGCAGGGGCTTGGGATCTATCCAAGTTGGGCTCTGCTCGGCTATCGGCTGGATGATGAAAAGAGCTGGGAAATCGTAGAGGATGAAGCGGATATTGTCAGAACCATATACAGTCTCTACCTGGACGGCTATTCATCCACGCAAATTGCGGAATTGCTGACAAAAAGCGGCATTCCCACTGTAAAAGGTCTATCGGTTTGGAGTTCCGGCAGTGTCCTGGGCATCCTCAAAAACGAAAAATACTGTGGGGACGCCTTGTGTCAAAAAACAGTTACGATAGACTTTTTCACGCATAAGAGTGTAAAGAACAACGGCATAGAACCGCAGTATTTCGTTGAGGGGCATCATATCCCCATCATCGAGAAAAACGACTGGCTGTTGGCACAGCAGATCCGTAAAGAACGACGGTATCGGAAACGGCGCAGCACCCACCGGAAGCCACGCATCGTGGTCAAGGGAGTACTGTCCGGCTTCATGATCGTCGACCCATCGTGGGACGAGGAGTATGTGGACAATCTACTTATCTCTGCGACCCAAAAACCAGAACCCGCCCCGGCAGTTGCCGAGGAGGACGAAAACTTTATTGTAATTGAGAAGGAGTAACTACCATGTTTGAAAAATTTTCTGTCATCGACCTTATTAAAACCCGTTCCGCCTCTGTCTGCACTTTCGCAGGCAATATCGTGAAGTTCAATGTGCAGACCGCACAGGAGCTCCACTTCCCGGAGTACATCCAGTTTCTGATCGAGCCGAAGTCGAAGCAGTTCGCTATCCGGGCCTGCAAGGAGGATGCCCCGAATGCCGTGCGCTTCTCCAAGCCGGAGGGCGCGCAGAAAGCGCAGATCAAAATCAGCAACGCCACGGTCGTGGATATGGTCAGAAAACTGATGGACTGGAATGCCGAGGATAATTGGAACGTCCCCGGTATTTACTTTGCCGACGAACAGGGCATCATGTATGCACTGGAATCGGCATACGCACCCAGATCGAAAGGTGGCTGGGCAGCCCGCCGTGAGCGTGAAGCTGCCGCCGCTATCGCAGAGGACATCATAGACAACGAGGAGGTCGATAACTAAGTGAAAGATGCCGGACTGCCCACGCTTTTGGTGTCAGTCCGGCATCGTTTTTGCTTATTCATCCGCACTTTCGCCGCTATGCTCGTTTTCGGAGAGGCTTGGGTCTGCGAGTTTCCGAAACATTTCTTCCATGTTGATGGGATGTAAAGAGACTGTGACCTCATCCCAATCGATAAGCTCATAGTTGTAAAAATCGAATTTTTCCTTATTTTCTTTATAGTACCCCTTGGCGCACAAACACAGCACCATGCACAGCCTCCGCACATTTACTCGGTAACTGCGGACTTCCGTGCCGTCAGAGCTTGTCATTACACTGCTTCCTTCTCCGCCGTAAATGCGAAACGGTTGCTCTGACTGAATTACCAACGAAAAGCGGTCGATTGGGATGGGATGCTTCCCGTTCTTTTGCAGGTTCGGATTTCCTTCATGGAGCAATGAGCAGCGGAGGCTATATACCACCTCACCGCTTAAGTACGGCATTTCCGGTTCGTCCTCAGTACACTTTGGAGGTTTCTCCGTCACCCCCACAATTTTATCGTACCACTGTATATAGCGCTCTCTGGTACTACGCAAAGATGGATATTCCGCCTTTCCGCAGATGTCCGGCAGTGTGAGCGCCAGGTTCAGCGCTGCAAAATAGAGGTCGTGGTTCAGCGCTTTTTCTATCTCATCTATGATTCGCAGTATCATCGCCTACTGCCTCCGCTCTACAAACCATCGTCCGATGTTGTTTCCTGTAAGGTCTGCGCTGCGCTCGAAAAACAGATAGCTCTGGTGACCGCCGATCCATATCGTATAGCGGTCGCCCTGGCCTCCGGCTTTCAGCGCAGGAGCTTGACGGATATCGGACACACGGTCTATCTCATATTTCTCGCCGTCCTCCCAAGTGATGATCCTGGGGAACATCGTGCCGTCAGCAGCAAAATCTGCTTTGACGGCTACATATACTTTCAGCGGCTTATTCACCGTAGCAGTCTGCATCGTCCGGCACCTCCATATTGGCAAGGAAATTACTCCGCGCCGAGATCGGCGGCTCTATCAGCTTATAGCCCTTCCACTTCAGCACACGGAATTTAAAATCAAGCAGTTCCGCTGGGACGCGGAGCATTGCGGCGGCAGAGAAAAAAGTGGTGTCACGGTTGAGTGTTTCAAGGACATCCTGGTCTCTGAGTAAATACTCGGCAGCAAACAGATTGGCGTCCTTCTCCAACAGCGAGCTCTCATCGAATAGGCCAATATCGTGAAATGCGTGAATGCCCGAATGACGGTGCAACACTGCATGACCCAGCTCATGGGCGACAATGATTCGCTGAACTGCTTCCGGCAGGTCACAGTTTACCGTGATCGTTCGTATCCGCTTGCTCTCTAAGTAAAACCCTTTTATGGCATCCGGGGCGTTTCCGAGGGTCTGACTGAGCAGAAGGATGTTCATGTCCTCGCAAAGCCGGAACGGATCGCTTTCGTGGTATTTCTTTTGTAGGGCTTCGACTGCGCCGCACACTTCTGCGTATGACACAGGCTCACCTCCTCCTTATGTAAAATGGGTATACTGACCCCATGCTGTAATTATACAACGGTAACTGTCCCATAAAACGGACATTACTTGTTCTTGCGACCAAATTTCACCTTTGCTTCATCCTTGCAGGCGACATACGCCCGCATGACCGCCTCAAAGAACTGGTCTTTCTGTTCCTGGGACAGTTCACCACCTGCGAACAACGCAGCATTGTCTCGGAGGAGCTGGTCAACATCACGGGCTCCGGAAGATCCGTACCGTTCACGGGCCTCTTCAAGATAGCCGTCTTTCTCAATGTCGGCCATTGGGTCGAGGCAGGAATCGTCGGAAAGATACTTTGAGGATATATTCAGCGCTTTTGCGAGCTTCAACATCGTGGAAGCCCTGGCAATTGCGCCACCGGACTCATAGGAAGCAATTGTCCGCTTGGAAACGCCAGTGCTATCAGCAAGTTGCTGTTGGGTCAGACCCGCTTGCTCTCTGGCCACCTTGATCTTGTCCGAGAAAGTCATAGGATACCTTCTTTCGATAAATTTCATCTCGTAACTTCATCAACTTCATCTGGGCTATTGACAAAACTTCATCGACAGGCTATTATGTAGGTGAAGTTTGATGAAGTTACGAATATAATATACTTCACTTTCTTCACCTTGTCAATAGGTTTTGATGAAGTTTTGTTGAAGGAGATGGAATTATGCAGAATCATGCCATTCTCCACAGTGATCTGAATTGCTTTTACGCTTCCGTTGAGACAATGCTCGACCCAAGTCTTAGAGGAAAGGCGGTGGCAGTCTGCGGCTGCACGGAGGACAGACACGGCATTGTGCTTGCCAAGTCTGAACTGGCGAAGAAAGCCGGTGTAAAAACTGGGATGGTCAACTGGGAGGCGAAGCAGTGCTGTCGTGACCTTATTATCATACCACCGCAATACGACCAATATCTCAAATACTCGAAGCTCACCCAAGCTATCTACCAGAGATACACGGATATGGTGGAACCTTTCGGCATGGATGAATGTTGGCTCGATGTGACCGGCAGCCGGTATGTCTGCGGGGATGCCCGGATGATTGCTGAAAATATCCGCCGCTCTGTAAAGGAGGAGCTCGGTCTGACCGTCAGCATCGGCGTATCCTTTAATAAGGTGTTCGCCAAATTGGGGTCCGATCTAAAAAAGCCGGATGCCATCACAGAGATCTCACCGGAGTCATACAAAGAGAAGGTCTGGCCGCTCCCATGCAGTGATATGATCTATTGCGGTCCCGCCACCACCAAGAAGCTGGCGCAGTACGGCCTCCATACGATCGGAGATGTTGCCGTGTGTGACCCGCTGTTTCTGAAAGGGCTTCTGGGGGTGAACGGTCTTGCGCTCTGGACCTACGCCAATGGCAGAGATCATTCCAGGGTGATGCATAAGGATTTCGTTTCCCCGGTCAAATCGGTCGGCCACGGCATCACTTGTGTCTCCGACCTGGAAAACGAAGAAGAGGTGTGGAAGGTCATTTTCGCTCTTTCGCAGGATATCGGTCACCGCCTCCGGCTGCATAACCTCGCCACCCGTACCGTCCAAGTCCATGTCCGAGGCAATGATCTGTTCGGCTCACAGTATCAATGCAAGCTGCCGCTCAAGACACAGCTTCCCTCGGAGATCGCCGCTGCCGCATTTCGGAGTTTTAAAGAGCGGTATCCCTGGAACACGAAGGTCAGAGCGGTCACCGTCCGTGCCATTGAACTCTCGCCCAAAGACAGTGCCGAGCAGCTCACGCTGTTTGATAATGTCCAGCACCGCATGGCAATGGAGAAAGTCCAGGATGCTGTGGAGGAGATCCGTGGTCGTTTCGGCAAGAGCGCCATCACTTACGCCTGCCTCACGGGCGATTTAAAAATGCCCACAGACGGAAGAGATAAAGTCAAAATGCCGGGGCTGATGTATCAATAAACGATGTTTTTCAAATATTTTCTGCTTTACCTCTTGACAAGTCCGTGTTCCGTGCGTATAATAGTGTTAGCAAGGCTGCTAACAAGCGTACAAGCATCCGTGCTAATTCGATTCACCGTTGTGATGAGAAGTTGCCCGCAAGTATGATAACAGTGCCGCAAATAGGCTGAATGAATCAAGATAGGGCTTATAATGTAAAGTAGAAAAGGTGAACGACATGAACACACAGTACCAGAATTTTGGAGAGTTCCTGCAAAGGAAACGCACAGAGAAACAAATCACGCTCCGCAAGATGGCGGAAATGATAGGGATCACTGCGCCTTATTTGACCGACATTGAGAAGGACCGCCGCAATCCTCCCGAAATGGAGAAGCTGGAGCTGATTTCCCAAATTCTCATGCTGAATGACGAGGATAAAACTACGATGTACGATCTGGCCGGCAAGAAGAGAAACTCTGTTGCCCCAGACCTGCCTGACTATATCATGGAACACGACTATGTGTCCGCTGCGCTTCGCACGGCACGTGACCTTGATGCAAGCGAGGCTGACTGGTTGAAGTTCGTCGAGGAGCTCCGGCAGCGAAAGGGGTAATTTATAAAGATGTACACTCCCTCTCTTCGAGTGAAGAACAACGGCGTACCGATTTTGAGCAAAGCCGAGATCGATGCCATCGGAGAGCGTTTCGTACAGGATTTTCAGCCGGAAGTCCTCACGAACCCCTCTCCCGTGGACATCGAAGGGTTTATTGAATTCTATCTCGGAATGACGCCGGATTATCAATATCTGTCCCACAATGGCGTGTACCTTGGGATGACTGTATTTAACGACACCAATAAGGTGCCGGTTTTTGACCCTGCCACAAATCGGGCGGAGTACATCAGTGCCAAGGCCCGTACCGTCATCATCGACAACCGCCTTCTGGATGAGAGCCAACGGCATCGTTACCGCTTTACGCTCGGACATGAGGGTGGGCATGACATCTTCCATTCCGGCTATTTCTCGTATAACCCCGACCAGGTATCCATTTTTGACGATGAGCTCATCGCCCCCATGATACAGTGCCGGGTCGACAATGGCATGACAAATAAATCGGACACTCGCAAATGGGACGACCATGACTGGATGGAATGGCAGGCCAACCATCTGTCCGCTGCCGTTTTGATGCCGAAGTGTTCGGTGGATCTGCTGGCACGATCCTGCAAGGACAAGCTCAAAACCCCTACATCCCGTGCGATACTGATCGCTAAAATGTCTGACTGCTTCGATGTTTCCATCCAGGCGGCGACAAACAGGCTCAAAGACCTCGGTTACATCAAAACCAACGATACGACCGATTATTCCTACGCTTCTGCCATCATGGATTTTGCAGGCGTGGTCGGTTCTTGAGCGTCCATATCGAAAACTACAGCGGGTTTTACCGCCCGCTGTGTTTTTTTACAGCAAGCGTTAGCAAGTTTGCTAACAAGGTAACATTAAGGAGGTGGTGCCTATGACTACAGCAAGAAAGGAGGACCCCGATGGTAGCGTACCGAGATTGTAAGGGACATCTCGTCTGTATGGCGGATGCTCAGACAGGGATTGTTGAGATCCAGCACAAAGACCGTGCGGTAAGAATGACCGTGCCTGTGGGCGACAGCTTCACAGTAACACTGCGAGATACCGAAACGGTTATGACGCGAATAAGCACAAGGGCTTTTCATGTAAAAAGCCATCCCCGTGCTGCGTAAGCACAAAAGAGAATAACAAGTCCGCAGAGCTGCAAGACGGCCAGGATTTAGCCTCCCCTTCGTGGGGTGCGCTATGTCCCGGCCGTCTTTTGTTTTTCTCGAAGGTCTGAAAAACCTTATATACCCTTGGGGCAAGTAGCCCCACCAAATTTAATCTCAAAGCCTTGAGATGCGCATTAGAGGCGGCGGGATACATAGAGAACCGAAAACCCCACAGGGATTTTTTGAACTCGATGTACCCACCGTGCTTTGCCATGCCTTCTTGTAGGTCTTGTCTGCCGGTGAGTCCGTCGTGACCACCGGCTCTTTTTGTGTCCCGGCCGCTCGGTGCCGCCTCAAGCGGAAAGGACACATTATGAAAATCAAATACGCATTCTTGGACGGAACAGTGACAGAGGTTGAGGTTTCTGACGAAATCGGTGTCGTTATTATCGACAGCCGTAAGGCGGAGCACGCGCAGGACGAGCGTCATCGCTACCATTGCTACTCCTACGACGCCATCGACTACGAGGGCGAAGAATACGGTGCTTGCGACGAATATGCCGTAGAGGATGATTCGGCAGAACAGACCGCTCGTATCCGAGAAGCCTTCTCGCATTTGACTGCCACCCAGCAGCGCCGGCTTCGGCTTTACGCAAACGGCAAAACCCTGCGCGAGATTGCAGTCATCGAAGAGGCCAGCTTTCAGTCTGTTTCCGAGTCCATCGAGGCAGGCAGAAAAAAGTTTTTGAAAATTTTCCGCCAGACACCCTGACAAATCCCCGATTTTTCTGGGTACACCGGAAGGCAACAAAATACAAGCCCTCCGGAAAGGACGGTAACCCCGTATGAGACACAACTTGAATATCCGTGTTTCAGACAAGCCCAAAAACGGTGGTGTAGTTGCTTGCAGAACGGTCAGCATCCGTGAAAAGCTCTTCACCCTGCTCCTGGGTCCCAAGCAGAAGGTCATGGTCGTGGTTCCCGGCAACACGGTCGAGTCCATTGCCATCACCGAAGTTCCGATGGGAGGTGGCACACATGAGTAAGGTCAAGCTCCTGCTCGATGTGGTCGAGGATCTTCGCTCCCTGGCGGACAGCGTTCAGGCTGTGGCAGATGCCATGCTGCAGAACGAACCGACTGTCGATGCAGAGCCGAAGGCACCCGCACCTGCTCCCCAAAAGGAACTGACGCTGGAAGAAGTCCGAGCAGTTCTCGGTGAAAAGAGCCGAGCCGGATTCACGACCGAGATTCAGGCGCTCCTTAAAAAGTACGGCACTCCGAAGCTCTCCGGCATCGACCCCAAGCACTATGAGGCGCTACTCAAGGATGTGGAGGTGCTGAAAGATGCCCCCTAATCGTCACGCAGTCCTCTCGGCATCCTCCTCCCACCGCTGGCTTCACTGCAATCCATCCGCTCGGCTGGAATTGGAGTTTGAGGACAGAGAAACAGAAGCCGCAGCCGAAGGCACCGCCGCTCATGCGCTGGCGGAACACAAGCTCCGCAAAGCTCTGAAGATGCGCTCCACCCGCCCGGTCAGCAAGTACGACTCCGACGAAATGGAACTGTACACGGACGGTTATGTGGAATTCGTTCTGGAAGCCTTCGAGGAGGCCCGGCAGGATTGCCCGGACCCAAAGGTGCTCATTGAGCAGCGGCTGGACTTCTCCTGCTATGTGCCGGACGGTTTCGGGACCGGCGACTGCCTCATCGTGGCGGACAAGCTCCTCCACATTATTGACCTCAAATACGGTCAAGGTGTGCTGGTAAATGCCGAAGAAAATCCACAGATGATGCTGTATGCCCTCGGCGCACTCCGCATCTTCGATTGCCTTTACGACATTGAGACGGTTTCTATGACCATCTACCAGCCCCGCCGGGAGAATGTCAGCACCTGGGTCATTTCAGTCACCGACCTTCGGGAATGGGCGGAAAAGACGCTGAAACCCAAGGCAGAGCTTGCCTTCAAGGGCGAAGGCGACTATTGCCCCGGTACGTGGTGCCAATTCTGCAAGGCGGCGGTCAAGTGCCGTGCCAGAGCCGATGCCAAGCTCCAACTTGCAAAATATGAGTTTGCCCAGCCGCCCCTGCTGTCCGATGCGGAGATTGGCGACATTCTCGGCAAGCTGGATGACCTCACCAAATGGGCAAATGAGCTCATGGCCTACGCCCAGGACGCGGCGGTCAACCACGGAAAACAGTGGCCCGGCTACAAGCTGGTGGAGAGCCGCACCAATCGCAAGTACACCGACGAGGATGCCGTTGTCGCCGCTGCCCGTGCAGCCGGTTATACCGACATCTTCAAGAAATCGCTCATCACCATCACCGAGATGGAGAAGCTCATGGGCAAAAAGACCTTTGCCGAGGTGCTCGGCAGTCTGGTCGTCAAGCCCAAAGGAAAGCCGACGCTCGTTCCCGCATCCGACCGGCGTCCGGCTATTACGACCGCGGGTGCAAAACAAGACTTTATCGACTATAAAGGAGAACTGTAATTATGGCTAACAAGATGAATTCGACCAAAGTTGTGACCGGCGTTGTCCGCCTGTCCTACGCAAACGTGTGGGAGCCTGCCTCCATCAATGGCAGCAACCCCAAGTATTCCGTGTCCCTCATTATTCCGAAATCCGATAAGCAGACCCTCGACGCCATCAACGCCGCCGTGGACGCTGCCATCAAGGAGGGCGCCGCCAAGTTCGGCGGGAAGATTCCCAACAAGGCGGCTCTGAAGCTCCCGCTCCGTGACGGCGATACCGAGCGTGACGATGAAGCCTACAAGAACAGCTTCTTCGTAAACGCCAACAGCACCACCGCGCCCCAGATCGTGGACCGCAGCGTCCAGCCGATCCTTGACCGCTCCGAGGTGTATTCCGGCTGCTACGCCAGAGTCTCCGTCAACTTCTACGCCTTCAATTCCAACGGCAACCGCGGCATCGCCTGTGGCCTGGGCAACATCCAGAAGGTTCGTGACGGTGAGCCTCTCGGCGGTAAGTCCTCTGCGGCTGACGATTTCGCCACCGACCTGGACGACGACTTCCTGTCCTGAGAAAGGAGTGCAACACAATGGAACTGATTCAGAACATCCTGGTAACCGCCCTCCTTGGCATCTGGGCCTGCCTCAGCATCGGCTTCTTCGTTTGGTTGGTGCAGGGCATCAGCAATGACCACAAGCGTGAAAAGCGTGAGAAGGAACAGGCTTCCCGTGACCTGGAATACCACGAGAAGCGCATGAAGGAATTCAAGTAACCCCAGACGGCTCTGTGGGTGGCAGAAATTGACCTCTGCCACCCATATTCCGTAGGAAGGAATGCGTATGAAAACACTTAGCATCGATATTGAGACCTTCTCCTCTGAGAAGCTCACCAAGTGCGGCGTGTACCGCTATGCCGAAGCCCCAGACTTTGAGGTGCTGCTCTTCGGCTACTCCGCAGACGGTGCACCGGTGCAGGTCGTGGATCTGACTGCCGGAGAAACGCTTCCTGCCGCTGTCTGCTCTGCGCTGACCGACCCTACCGTGACCAAATGGGCATTCAACGCACAGTTCGAGCGTGTGTGTCTGTCCCGCTATCTTGGATACCCAACCGGACAATATCTCGACCCGTCCTCCTGGCACTGCACGATGGTCTGGGCGGCGACCCTTGGACTGCCGCTTTCACTGGAAGGCGTCGGTGCTGTGCTGGGCCTCGAAAAGCAGAAACTCAAAGAAGGCAAAGACCTCATCCGGTATTTCTGCACTCCGGCAAAAGCAAGAGACGGTTCGCCCATTCGACATTATCCGACAGATGCGCTGGAGAAATGGTCGCTTTTCAAAGCCTACAACCTTCGGGATGTGGAAACGGAAATGTCCATTCAGCAGAAGCTCTCCAAGTTCCCGGTCACGGAGTCGGAGTGGCGTAACTACACCCTCGACCAGCAGATCAATGACCGGGGCATCATGCTCGACCGCACCCTCGTCACCCAGGCGATTCGCTGTGATGAACGCTTCAAGCGGACGCACATGGAGCAGGCTCGCTCCGTCACCGGCTTGGATAACCCCAACAGTCCGGTGCAGCTCAAAGCATGGCTTGCCGAAAAAGGTGTGGAGGCAGATTCGCTCTCCAAAGCCGCCGTGGCAGATATGCTCGAAAAAGCGGACGGCGAGGTGGAGCTTGCCCTCTCCCTTCGACAGGAACTTGCAAAGAGCAGCGTCAAGAAATACACCGCCATGCAGACGGTAGTCGGCTCGGATGACCGTGCCAGAGGGCTTATCCAGTTTTATGGTGCCAACCGCACCGGTCGCTATGCCGGTCGGCTCATCCAGGTGCAGAACCTGCCGCAGAACCATCTGCCGGATCTGGACACCGCACGGGCACTGGTCCGCAGCGGCAATACGGACGCCGTGGAAATGCTCTATGACTCCGTGCCGCTGGTACTGTCCGAGCTTATCCGCACCGCCTTTGTGCCGAAACCCGGCTGCCGCTTTTATGTGGCAGACTTCTCCGCCATCGAGGCAAGAGTCATCGCGTGGATCGCCGGAGAGCATTGGCGGCAGGATGTTTTTGCAAAGGGCGGCGACATTTACTGCGCTTCCGCTTCGCAGATGTTCCATGTCCCCGTGGAAAAGCACGGTGTGAACGGGCATCTGCGGCAGAAAGGCAAAATTGCCGAGCTGGCTCTTGGCTACGGTGGCTCCGTAGGTGCGCTGAAAGCAATGGGCGCACTGAACTACGGCTTACAGGAAGAAGAGCTGAAACCGCTGGTGGATGCCTGGCGTCTGTCCAATCCTCACATCACAAAGTTCTGGTGGGATGTGGACAAAGCAGCTTCCACCTGCGTCCGAGAGCGAACTGCCACAGAAACACACGGCATTCGCTTCTATTATCAGAGCGGCATGATGTTCGTTGTGCTACCCTCCGGCAGACGGCTCGTGTATGTGAAGCCGAAAATGGGTCTGAACCGCTTCGGCAATGAGTCCGTGACCTATGAAGGTGTCGGCGAACAGAAAAAGTGGCTGCGGCTGGAAAGCTACGGACCCAAGTTCGTGGAGAACATCGTCCAGGCAACGGCAAGGGATATTCTTGCGGAAGCTATGCTCCGGCTGAATGCTGCCGGGTACCGCATCGTCATGCACGTCCACGATGAAGCGGTCATCGAAGCGCCGCCGGATACTTCTTTGGAGAATATCTGCTCCGTCATGGGGCAAACGCCCACTTGGGCATCGGGGCTTCTGCTCCGGGCAGACGGCTATGTCTGCGATTTTTATAAGAAAGACTGAGGTGACCCAAATGGGAGTCAATAAATTTAATTACGAGGGGTATTACGACCCCACTGCCTACGAGGCACTGACGAAGATCGAGCAGGAAGCCAAGGCACTCCGGGCCTTCCGTCCTGTGGTGTATATCTGCTCTCCGCTGGCCGGGGATATGTTGAAGAACCAGGAGAACGCCCGTACTTACTGCCGCTTCGCCGTGGAAGCCGGGTGCGTACCCATCGCACCGCACATCTATTTCACCCAATTCATGAATGACAATGACCGCAGGGAGCGTGACCTGGCACTGTTCATGGACATCGTCCTACTCTCCAAATGCGCCGAGCTGTGGGTGTTCGGAGAGAAGATCACCAGCGGCATGAGCATTGAGATCGAGAAAGCAAAACGAAAAGGTCAGCTTATCCGTTACTTTACCGAAAACTGTGAGGAGGTACACAGATGAAGATCGCAGTCGGCAACAGCCGCATGGATAAAAAGTGGAAGAACCAGGACATCTCCTGGGCGGATCTCTGCGCCCGCTGCGGCAGCACCATCCGCACCACGGAAACGGTCGAAGAATACCGCAAGCTGAAAAAGGGTCAGCAGGACGGCATCAAGGATGTGGGCGGTTTTGTCGGAGGGCATCTCCGGGAAGGTCGCCGCAAAAACGGCATGGTGCTGTGCCGCTCTCTGCTCACGCTGGATATGGACTACGGCACCCCGGATATCTGGGATGAAATTATGCTGTTCCACGATTTCAAGTGCTGCGTCTATTCCACCCATAAACACACGCCGGAGCATCCCCGCCTTCGTTTGCTCATTCCGCTGAAGCGGGAAATCAGTGAGGAGGAATATCCGGCAGTCGCCCGCATGGTGGCAAAGGAGATCGGTATCGACCTATTTGACGATACCACTTACGAGGCATCCCGGCTCATGTACTGGCCTTCCACCTCCTCTAACGGCGAGTTTTTCTACAAGGTGCAGGACGGTGCAGAGCTTGACCCGGATGAGTACCTTTCCCACTACGATGATTGGCACGACGCCTCCACCTGGCCGGTTTCCAGCCGCCAGTCCGAGGTGATGCAGCACAGTATCGCCCAGCAGGCCGACCCGCTGACAAAGCCGGGTGTGGTGGGTGCTTTCTGCCGAGCCTATACCGTGGAGGAAGCCATCGATGCCTTTCTCTCGGAAGTGTATGCGCCGTCTGCGATGAACGGCCGTTACGACTATATCCCCGCCGATTCGTCTGCCGGTGTCATCGTCTACGACGGCAAGTTCGCATACAGCCACCATGCCACCGACCCGGTCTGCGGTCGGCTGCTGAATGCTTTTGACCTGGTGCGACTGCACCGCTTCCGTGACCTGGACGATAAGTGCGCCCCGGATACCGCACCCGGCAAACTGCCGTCCTTCCAGGCAATGTCGGATTTTGCCCTCAAGGACGAGAAGGTCAAGGCGGTATTTGCCGAGGAGCGCAAAGCCCAGGCAAACGAGGAGTTCTCCGACGAGGACTGGCAGAAAGCCTTGGAGCTGGACAAGGCCGGCAAGGTGAAAAACACGCTGCAGAACCTCACCGTGATCCTCATGAACGACCCGCTTCTGAAACCGCTGGTGTTCAATCAGCTTCTGGACGGCATGGAGATCAAGGGCGATGTGCCTTGGCGGCACCCCTCGAAATTCTGGCGGGATGCGGATGATGCCCAGCTTATCAGCTATGTGGATTCCCACTACGGCACCTTCTCCGCTCGAAACTATGACATTGCCGTGGCGAAGGTTACGGACGACCGCTCCTACCATCCCATTCGGGAGTTCATTGAAAATCTGCCGGAGTGGGACAAGGTTCCCCGTGTGGACACGCTGCTCATCGACTACCTCGGCGCAGACGATAACGAGTATGTCCGAGCTGTCACCCGTAAGACCCTCTGCGCTGCCATCAAGCGTGTGCTGTATCCCGGCTGCAAATTTGACTCCATGCTGGTGCTGAACGGTCCTCAGGGTGTCGGTAAAAGCACCCTTATCGCCAAGCTGGCCGGAGAGTGGTTCTCCGACAGTCTGAACCTGGGCGACACCAAGGATAAGACCGCTGCAGAGAAATTGCAGGGGTACTGGATCTTGGAGATCGGCGAACTGGCAGGTCTGAAGAAGGCCGAGGTGGAAACGCTGCGTTCCTTCCTCTCCCGTCAGAACGACATTTACCGTGCGGCATTCGGCAAACGGGCGACGCCGCATCTGCGCCAGTGCGTGTTCTTCGGCACCACCAACGCCGAGTCCGGCTATCTGCGGGACACCACCGGAAACCGCCGCTTCTGGCCGGTCAAGACGCCTGGTACGGGCATCAAGCACTCCTGGGATCTGACCCCGGAGCTGATCTGCCAGATCTGGGCGGAAACGCTGGTGTATGTGAAGCAGGGCGAGAAGCTCTATCTGAGTGCCGAGTTGGAAGCACTGTCCAAGGCTGAACAGCGGGAGGCGATGGAGTCCGACGAGCGTGAAGGGCTTGTCCGGCTGTATCTCGACACGCTGCTCCCGGAGGATTGGGACGGCATGGACATCTTCGAGCGCCGCAACTTCCTCACAGGCAGCGACTTCGGCGATACCCAAAAGCACGGTACAGTCAAGCGCACCCAGGTGTCCAACATGGAGATTTGGTGCGAGTGCTTCGGCAAGGAACGTGCCAATATCCGCAGAACGGACAGCAACGAGCTGACCGCCATCCTTGCCCGTCTTGGCTGGAAGCGGCTGGACAGCAAGGTGCGTATCCCGCTTTACGGTCCGCAGTATGTCTTTGTTCCCAAGGAGTGTTCCTAATGAAAATGACTGTACCCGACATCCTTCGGAACAGGTTCCGGGGAGAAGCATATCCGCTCGGCACATTTATGGGAACACCCCATGGGAACGGCGGCGGCCCCATAAGTACCAAAGAAAACAGGCGGTCTTGTTCCTGTGTTCCTAACCTTTCTTATATATCGAAAGAAGAAGGAATAAAGAGCAACAAGCACGCAATACCCGCATTTGCGCGTGTAAAGGACTTTTCGGGTTTTGAGAACGCAGGAGGTCATTATGCGTGAGAAAACGATAGAAGCAAAGCTGGTGCAGGCTGTACGCACAAAAGGCGGTCTTGCACCGAAGTTTACAAGCCCCGGTCTTGATGGAGTACCTGACCGTCTGGTGCTCCTGCCCGGCGGCAGAATCGCCTTCATTGAGTTGAAAGCACCGGGCAAAGCACTCCGCCCTCTGCAAGTAAGGCGAAAAAGACAGTTGGAAGCACTCGGCTTTTCGGTGTACTGCATCGATAGCCCCGAACAGATTGGAGGGATACTCAGTGAAATACAAGGCGCATGACTACCAGGCGTATGCCACGAACTTCATCCTGGAGCATCCAATCTCCGCTGTATTCCTCGACATGGGTCTTGGTAAGAGCATCATCACGCTTTCCGCCATCTTCGACCTTTGCCTCGACAGTTTTCTGGTTCGCAAGGTGCTGGTCATCGCTCCGCTGCGTGTCGCCAGAGATACATGGCCTGCGGAAATCCACAAGTGGGATCATCTGCATGGGCTGACCTACTCGGTGGCTGTCGGTACAGAAGCAGAGCGCAAGGCGGCACTCCGGCAGCGGGTCAGCGTGTACATCATCAACCGGGAGAATGTCCAGTGGCTCATTGAGGAGAGCGGCATCCCTTTCGACTACGACATGGTGGTCATCGATGAGCTGTCCTCCTTCAAGAGCTATCAGGCAAAGCGGTTCAGAACTCTTCTGAAAGTCCGTCCCGGCATCAAGCGCATCGTGGGCCTGACCGGCACGCCAAGCAGCAACGGTCTTATGGATCTGTGGGCGGAGTTTCGCATCCTCGATATGGGCAAGCGGCTCGGTCGGTTCATCACCCATTACCGCAACACCTTCTTCCGCCCGGACAAGCGCAACGGACAGGTGGTGTTCAGCTACAAGCCGCTGCCCGGTGCGGAGGAACAGATCTACGATGCCATCTCCGACATCACCATCTCCATGAAAGCCATCGACCATTTGGATATGCCGGAGTGCGTTCATAATGACGCCATTGTGATGCTATCCGAAAAAGAGCGCAAAGCCTACGATGCCATGAAACAAGACCTGGTTATCTCGCTGAAAGGCGAAGAAATCGATGCCGGGAACGCCGCAGCACTTGCGAATAAGCTCTCCCAGATGGCAAACGGAGCAGTCTACGGAGAGGACAAGCGTGTGTTTCAGATACACGACCGCAAGCTGGATATGCTGGAGGATCTCATCGAAGCCGCAAATGGGAAACCCGTCCTTGTGGCGTACTGGTTCAAGCACGACCTGGAGCGCATCTCCGAGCGGCTCCACAAACGACACATCCCGTTCAGTCTGCTGGACGATTCCGACAGCATCCGCAGATGGAACAGCGGTGAGCTGCCCGTGGCACTCATCCACCCGGCTTCTGCCGGTCATGGGCTGAACCTGCAGGCAGGCGGCTCGACCCTCATCTGGTTTGGGCTGACCTGGTCGCTGGAGCTTTACCAGCAGACCAACGCCCGACTGTGGCGACAGGGACAGACCGCCGATACCGTGGTCATTCACCACATTATTGCCAAAGACACCATCGACGAGCGCATCATGACTGCGCTCCGTAAAAAAGAAAAGACCCAGACTGCACTCATTGATGCAGTCAAGGCAAACTTGGAGGGATGAGAATGGAAACCTGTTATACAAACCTCGCAAACGCTATTATTCTGGCGGCAGCGAAAGACCATCGCCGTGCGCTGCGCCGTTTGAAGAAATACCCCTGGGACAAGGATGCCGAATCCGTCAGAAAGGATTGTGAGCGGTTCTTCCGCTCCGGCTGGTTTCAGACGCTAACTTCTCTGGACGGTGAGGTGCTGATCGAAAAACTCCACTGGGAGGTGTACGGCGTATGACGGCAAAGGAATATCTCAGTCAGGCATATCGCCTCGACCAGCGCATCGATGCGAAAATTGCACAGGTAGCTTCGCTGAATGAGCTTGCCACCAAATGCACCACCACGCTGACGGGGATGCCGAGAAACCCCAATCACGGTAGCTCCACGATGGCAGATGCCGTGTGCAAAATCATTGACCTGCAGGAGGAGATTAACCACGACATTGACTGCCTGGTGGATCTGAAGCGTGACATCGTGGAGGTCATCAAAGCGGTGGACAACAGCGAGTATCAGATCCTTTTGGAAAAACGGTATCTGTGTTTCCACACATGGGAGCAGATCGCCGTGGATATGCACTACAGCGGAAAATGGATACAAAAGCTGCACGACCGCTCACTCGATGTGGTGACGGAAATCTTAAAAGCCAAAAGTGTACCCAATAGTTCCGTAGAGTTCCAATCGTAAATGTAGTATCATTATAATAGCGAAAAAGAATCGAGGACAGCCTCATGGGAGTTATCCCGTGGGGCTTTTCTTATGCCCGAAGGAGGTGAGCAAATGCCCAAGCGACCACTCCGACCCTGCTCTCATCCCGGCTGCCCCAACCTCTGTGAAGGACAGTTTTGTGAACAGCACCGTGTGGAGGAACGCCGCAGGTACGACAAGTACGAGCGTAGCTCCGATGTTAACCGCAAGTACGGCAGAGCATGGAAACGCATCCGTGACCGCTATG
>ERZ857984.463-NODE-463-length-49935-cov-4.435004_pt1 | contig 49935 bp, 31 predicted proteins | sample MGYA00519914_ERZ857984 | MGnify/ENA primary metagenome ERZ857984 (study PRJEB31778, sample SAMEA3449417) | human gut metagenome | biome: human gut; feature: human-associated habitat; material: faeces | place: United Kingdom | collected 2010/2012 ... | reverse complement strand
AACACAGCCAGATGGCCATTGAGGGAATCGTTGATGTTCGTGCAGGAGATGGACGGCTGTTCGCCCTGCAGCACGCGCACAAAGTCCTCCACCAGCCGCAGGTCTCCGCCGCCGTGGGAGCCTGTCATGCCGCTTTTGTCTCCGCCGATGGCGAGGTCCACCACTTCCTCGCGCCAGCCGCTCTCGCTGGCCGTGTCGATGGTGCGCACCGTAAACACCGAATCGTCGAACACGCCTTTGATCTCGCCCTTTGTGCCGATGATGTGCAGGTTGCGCTCCGCCTTGGCCGTGCCGCCGATCATGTTCAGCGTGGCTGTTGCGCCGTCCGCGAAATTGATGGCCACCGACTGGTGGTCCACCACTGTGTGCTCGCAGTCCCACACGCAGCGGCCGTGGATGTTATCCGTTTTCAGCGACTGGATCTTGTCCTCAATGGTGGGCTTTTCCAGATGCTCCAGGCAGTCCCACACATAAAAGCTCCAGCGGTCCGGATGGTCGATGTAATGCTTTTTGGCCGAGTACAGGCAGTTTTCCTCGATGCCGCAGTCCACCAGGCACCGCTTGCCCGCGCCTGCGGGCTTCTTGGCCGGGTCGAACTGAAAGTCGCTGCCGAAGCTGGCAACCTGCCGGGGCGCGACGCCGCTTTTCAGCCACATGATGAGATCCATGTCGTGGCAGCATTTGGCCAGCAGCATGGGCGCGCCGCACTTTTCCTCGTTGCCCCATTTGCCGCGCACAAAAGACACCGCCAGGTGATGATAGCTGACGTGCTCGGTGGCCTGGATGTTGATGATATCGCCGATCTCCCCGGCCAGCAGGCGCTCCTTCACGGCCACATAGAACGGCGCGTAGCGCAGTACGTGGCAGATCATCACCCTGCGGCCGGTCTCGCCGACGGCACGCTGCAGCTCCCACATCTCGTCCTCATTGACGGCAAAGGGCTTTTCCAGAAGCATGTCGTAGCCCCGGCGCAGCAGCGGGACGGCGGTTTTTACATGCTGGGTATCCATGGTGCCGTTGATGACGGCATCGGCCAGCCTGGGGCGCTCCGCCAGCGCCTCGGCGCTTTCAAAGCACATATCCTCTCCAAACCCGTGCATCTCCGCCGTTTTTCTGCGGCGGATGGGGTCCGGGTCGGCCACGCCGACGATTTTGAATTTCTCCGGGTTCTGCAGGGCGTACAAGCTGTACAGAAGCGCACGATGCCCCGCGCCAACGATGATCGCTGTGATTTGTTTTGCCATTAAGGACAGATCCTTTCCTGATTGATGTGATGAAAAATAAAGAGGGCAGAGCGGAACCGAACGCCGCCCGTATACAAATCCAGCATAGCGCCGCCGCCGCCGGGCAGTCAAGGGAGAAAAGCCTGAAATTGTTTTCCGGACCCTGACGGAAGGAAGAAAAATCAAATCTTTGTATAAAATGTATGTGAATCATGCTTGATTTTTGGGATAAAAATTGGGCAAAACACACAAAAAGCTATTGATTTTGGAGTTTCTGCCGTGGTATCCTCGTAAGCAGTTGGCTGCTCCGCCCTCCGGCGGGCATGCGGCTGCAGGCAGGAGGCGTACAGCGTACGGGTAAGCCGTCCGGCCTGAAAAGAGTACCCTATACCGTGTTTTCATTACATATGGAGGAAAGCAACATGAAAAAGATGAAACGCATTATCAGTGCAGCCCTCACCCTGGCGCTGGCTGCCGGGATGCTTGCAGGCTGCGCCGGCTCTTCGTCCGGAACACCTGCGGCTTCGTCCGCCGGCGGCGCCTCCGCCGGCTCGTCTTCCGCGGAGCGCGAACGCATCACAGTCCGCGTATTCCGCAGCAAGGCCTCCCATGAGGTGGCCATGGACCAGATGGACGTATTCAAGGTGATGGGTGAGATGTTCAACATCGACTTTGAATTTGACAATCCCCCGCAGGAAAATTACACCGAACGCCTGAACCTTGTGATGATGGAAACGGAACTGCCCGACGTCATCATGGAGATCCCGGTGACGGATGTGCTGAAATACGGCGAAACGGGCGTGATCCTGCCGCTGAACGATTACATTGAAAACAGCATGCCGAACCTGAAAGCGGAAATGGACAAGCGCGACGGCGTGGAGAAAGCCCTCACCTACTCTGACGGCAACATTTACTATCTTCCCATGCTGGATGAGACGCCCTCGGGCAACATCCCGTATATCGTCCGCACCGACTGGCTGGACCAGCTTGGACTGGAACGCCCCGTAACCATCGAGGACTGGGAAAACTACTGGTCGCTCGTCAAGACCACCGACCTGAACGGCAACGGAAAAAATGATGAGATCCCCTTCAGCGCCTATGAAATTGAGCGTCTGCGCAATTTCTGCACGGCCTGGGGCGTACTGGACGATTTCTACACCGACCCCACCGACGGCGGCAAGGTGCACTACGGCCCCATCGAGGACAAATACAAGGAAGCCCTGGTTTGGATGAACGACATGTGGAACAAGGGCTACATTGACCAGGAGATCATCACCACAGATTACTCGGCCTTCAGCGCGAAGCTGGCGCAGAACATCGTCGGCTCCTTCGCGGGCCCGCTCGGCGGCATGCTGGCCGCCCAGAACGCCACGATGGCGGAATCCGTGCCCGGCTTCCACGTCGCCGCCACCGAGCCGCCGAAAGGCGAGGCCGGCGTACAGATCCACACCAACATCGACCTTGTCCCCCGCGCCGTTGTGGGCGCCACCATCACCTCCACCTGCAAAAATGTAGACCGCGTTGTGGAATGGCTGGACTATATGTACAGCGCCGAGGGCCAGATGCTGCTGAACATGGGCATTGAGGGCACGCATTACACCATGCAGGACGGCGAACCCATCTTTACCGATTATATCCTGAACAACCCGGACGGTCTTTCCCCGAAACAGGCGGTGGGGACGTTCACCATCGCGCAGGGAACCATGCCCTCTGTGCTGTGCTTCAGCGAGACCAGCCAGCTGGACGATGCTGCCGTGCTGGAGGCCAAGGAGAACTGCATCATCCCGTTCCTGGAGGAATCCAACAAATATGTGATTCCCGGCACGCTTTCGTTCTCATCTGAGAAAGACGCCGAGCGCCGTGCCGCCATGGCGGATATCGAGACCTATGTGGACGAGATGGTCATGAAATTCATCACCGGCCGCGAACCCATCGAAAATTGGGATACCTATGTGGCAAAAGTGAAGGAAATGGGCATTGAGAACGTCATTGGCATCTACCAGGAAGCCCTGGACGCCTGGAACAGCTGAAACAGAACCGGGAAGCCCGCCGCGCGCCTGATGTCCGGGTGCGCGGCGTTCTCCGGCGAACACCGTATGACGGGCGGCGGGCCTGCGAGCCCCGGCCCTATTTTGGAAGGAGGACACATTTATGAAAACCGCCGTGGCCTCCAGACAGGCGAGACCCTCCCGCACCGATAAAAACGGCAGACTGAGCCATGCGGGCAAGAAGATCTGGCGCAGCAGGTATTTGTATCTGCTGCTGCTGCCCACGTTTGTCTGGTATATCGTTTTCATGTATGCGCCGCTGTACGGCGCTCAGATCGCGTTTCGTGATTTCATGCCCGCCCTCGGCATCACCGGAGGGAAATGGGTAGGCTTCAAATACTTTATCCAGTTCTTCAAATCGGAATATTTTGTACGCTTGATGAAGAACACGCTGGGCATCAGCGTGTATTCCATCGTGGTGGGCTTCCCCATTCCGGTCATCCTTGCACTGCTCATGAACGAGGTGCGCAGCAAGTATTTCAAAAAAGGCGTACAGACCATCGTCTATATGCCGCATTTCATTTCCGCCGTCGTTGTGGTGAGCCTCATCAATGCAATGCTGTCGCCCAGCAACGGCCTGTTCAACCAGATCATCCAAATGTTCGGCGGGGATCCCGTCCATTTCATGGCCGAGCCGAAATACTTTAAGACGGTGTATGTGCTTTCGGATATCTGGCAGACAGCGGGCTACGGCTCTATCGTCTATCTGGCCGCGCTCACCAGCATCGACCCCTCGCTGTATGAGGCGGCGACGGTGGACGGCGCGTCCAAATGGAAAAAGCTGCTGCACATCACCCTGCCCTGCATCCTGCCAACGATCATGACGATGCTCATCCTGCGTATGGGCAGCATCTTCACCGTGGGCTACGAGAAGATCATGCTGATGTACAACCCCGCCACGTATGAGACGGCGGACGTCATTTCCACCTATGTATACCGGCGCGCGTTCGAGGGCGGCGAATACAGCTTCTCGGCGGCGGTGGGCCTGTTCAACTCCGTCATCAACTTCATCGTCATCATCGTGTTCAATAAGATCAGCAAACGGGTAAGCGAGGTGAGCCTCTGGTAATGGAACGGACAAAACAAAGGACAAAAATCAAAGAGAGTACGGGGGAGCGCATTTTTACCGGAGTGATCTATGCGATCCTGATCCTGTTCTGCGCTATTATCGTTTTCCCCCTGCTGCATATCGTCAGCGGTTCTTTCAGCGACCCCATGGCCCTGCTGCGCGGCGAGGTATCGTTCTGGCCCAAGGGCTTTACGTTTTCCATGTACGAAAAGGTATTCAAGGACGCCAGCATCTGGCAGGGCTATGGAAATACCATTGTATATACCGTGCTGGGCACCTGTATCAGCGTGGTGCTCACCGCCTTTGCGGCGTATCCGCTTTCCCGCAAGGATTTTTACGGCCGCAATCTGTTCATGGGTGTGTTCGTGTTCACGATGTTTTTCACCGGCGGCATGATCCCCACGTTTCTCATCGTACAGCGGCTGCACCTGCTCAATACGATGTGGGCGCTGATTCTGCCAACGGCTGTCAGCACGTACAATCTCATCATCATGCGCACGTTTTTTGAATCCACCATTCCCTTCGAGCTGGTGGAATCCGCCTCGCTGGACGGCTGCAACGACCTTGTCATCTTTTTCCGCATCGTGCTGCCGCTTTCCGGCCCCATTCTTGCGGTCATGGTGCTGTTCTACGGTGTGGCGCAGTGGAACTCCTGGTTTCCGGCGCTGTTGTACATCAGCGACCGCGGCCTGTATCCCCTGCAGATGGTGCTGCGTGAAGTACTCATCCAGAGCGACATCAGCAATATGGCGGGTTCCTCGGGTGATGTGGAGATCATCGGCGACGGCCTGAAATATGCCACTATGGTGGTGGCTACGCTGCCCATCATGTGCCTGTATCCGTTCCTGCAGAAATACTTTGTAAAGGGCGTCATGATCGGCGCTGTCAAGGGATAAGCGCGCAGGCGTTTTTTCGAAAAGCCGGGCGCGCAGGCGCCTGAGCGGCGCGCCCGCCGGAGCTCCGGCAGATGGGCGCGCCGCTTTTTTGCCATTTGGGAGGGAACAGAATGAAAACAGAATATCAGACCCACGATCTTTCTCTGCCCGCGTGGGGGCCGTATACAAAGCAGTACAGCGGTATTTCCCATATCCCGGCCGCAAACGACGGCGTCCGGTTTGACCTTGCCGTATTTCCCGGGCTGTACCGCCGCCGTGTGGATGTGCCCAACGTACGGTTTGAAAGCGGATATCACGTGTGGAAGGCCGCGCCGGACCTTTCCTGCTATACGCTGCGGCACGAGCTGGAATGGAAAGATCGCGTATACGCGGACGTTTCGTTCGCGCCGCTGGGCGAAAACGCCCGTCTGATCCGTGTGGAATGCTGCAACGGGACAGACACGCCGCAGAATCTTGTGCTGCATTATATGGCCAGCGCGCATGACCCCGTGCCCTCTTACCGCAGGTTTGCGCTGACGGGCGCGGAAGTGCGCCTGCCGGAGCACGCGGCTTTTGTGCTGGCCAAAGACTATGACGACCTGCGCTTTGCCGTGTCGCGTCCCACGGACGGGCTGGGATGGGACGGCATGCGCCGCGCCGAGGAGCCGGTGGAGGGCTTTGCGGGCGGATACGGCGTGGGGCTTGGATTCGGCTGTGCGGCCGGGTACGGGCCGTTCGGCCAGCCGCTGCCAAGCGGCGCGGGAGACGCTGTAACCTATACGTTCACGCTGGAGCAGCCGCTGCAGAGGCCCTGTCTGTGTGTGCGCTATATCAACGCAGACAGCGCAGCCTCGGGATATAGGCTTTCCTCGGGTGATGTGCTGGAGCTGCCGCCCGTGCCGCAGCCGGAGGTAGCGCGCATTTGCCTGTCCCGGCCGCTGGCGGCAGGCGCGCACACGCTGACGCTGACGGCCGCAGGCACAGGCGGCGCCAAGCTGGATTGTTTTGCGCTGTGCGAAGCGGCGGACAGCGGAGCGTTCTGCGTCACGCCGCGGGGGAGCGGCGCATGTCCGGAAATGGAATTGTACGAAAAAGAGGGCTTCCTCACCCTGAAATATCCCCACATCCGCGAGTGCTATGGCGTATTGTGGGACTATGAAAGCGTGCAGGTTCGGCAGATCGAAAACAGCGAGCTGGATGTTTTTCTGCGCGAAACGGTACACGACCATGTTTCCTCCACGCTGCACGGAGATGGAAAAGGACATTTCACCAACGTGTTTCTGCGCCCCATCCCGCTGGCGGCGGGACAGTCGAAACGGGTCTACGGCGCTGTCTGCAGCGCGGGCACGCCGGAGGAAGCGGCTGCGCTGTGCCGGGAGCTGCGGGCGCGGCGCGAGAGCTTTGAGGCTGTGTGGCAGGCCGCGTCACCGGCGCTGGAGCCGGCGCCCATGCTGCCCGCGGGCGAGCCCTTTGCCCTCGGCGGGCAGCTGATGCGGGCGGTGCTGTGCACCAATGTGGTATATCCCGTTTACACCCGGGGACAGTACATCCGTCACAATACCCCCGGACGCTGGTGGGACAGCCTGTACACCTGGGATTCGGGCTTCATCGGCATGGGGCTTGCACAGTTTTCCGCCCGGCGCGGGTTCGACTGTCTGAACGCCTACCTCACGCCGCCGGGCGACGACGAGGCCGCGTTCATCCACCACGGCTCGCTGGTGCCTGCGCAGTTTTACCTGTTTGCCGAGCTGCTGAACAGAACGCAGAGCCGGGCACTGGCCGAATATTGTTACCCGCGCCTGATGCAATACTATGCATTTTTTACCGGGCAGGCGGGAGGCTCCACCACGGCGGACCTGCAAAGCGGCCTGCTGCGCCCATGGGACTACTTCTACAATTCCGGCGGCTGGGACGATTATCCGCCCCAAAAGGCCGTCCATGAGCAGCGGCTGGAAAAGCGCTGCACGCCTGTGGTCACAACAGCGCACGCGGTACGGTGCGCCCGCATCCTGGCCTATACTGCGTACCTGCTCGCCCACGGGGAGGACGCAGACCGGCTGGAAAAGGATGCGGAGCGTTTCACCCGGGCGCTTCAGGAGCACGCGTGGGACGAGGGCGCCGGATACTTCGGGTATGTGCTGCACGATGAACAGGGAAGGGCTGCCGGCTTTTTGCGGGACGCTTCCGGCGTGAACCATAACATGGGGCTGGGCGGCGCATCACCTCTGTTTGCCGGCGCGTGCACTGCGGAGCAGGCCGAAGGCCTGTGGGAAAAGCTGGCGAGCGAAGAGCATTTGTGGAGCGCCTGCGGCCTTTCCACAGTGGACCGGTCCGCCCCCTATTACCGCAGGGACGGATACTGGAACGGCGCGGTGTGGATGCCATACCAGTGGATGTTCTTCAAAGCGGCGCTGGATGCGGGCAAAACCGGCTTCGCATTCCGTATCGCGGATACGGCCCTGCGGCTGTGGCAGGATGAATGCGCGGCGTCCTACCATTGCTTCGAGCATTTTATGATCGAGAGCCGCCGGGGCGCGGGCTGGCACCAGTTTGGCGGCCTTTCCGCGCCCGTGGCACAGTGGTTTGCGGCCTACTACGTACCCGGAACGCTTACAACCGGCTTCGACGTCTTTGTACAGTGCGCGCGTTGGCTGCCCGGAAACGCGGGGCTGGAGGCGGAGCTTTATTGTACGCGGCCCGGGCGTACTGCAGTTCTGGCGGCGCTTGCACCGGGTAAAATGCGCATTTCCTGCCGTTTGGGCGTGGCGGCGGAACAGCGCCACGCAGGCCTGTGGGAGATCACGCTGGACGTGGAGCAGCCGGGCCCGGTGAGACTCAACCTGCTGCCGGAGGGGAGCTGCGCCGAATGATACGCCTGGAATGGAAGGACTGCCGCCTTACGGCGGAGGGCACGCAGGTCGTGCTGGAAAATGCCGCGCTGCGCACATGCTGGAGGCTTGAGCCGGAGGGTTTGGCGCTGGCCTGCGTGGAAAACCGCCTTACGGGCTTTTGTTGGCAGAGTGCGGACGGTGCGGCACTGGCTCCGGCCTGCATGGCCCCGCCGGACGGGGAACCGGAATGGGAGGCCCGGCCGCAGGCGGCAGGCCTGTGTGCTGAGCACTGGTCCGTGCGCTGCACCTGGAGGCAGGGCGCGCGCAGTGTGAGCCGGTGTTTTTTGCTGTATCCGCAAACGCCGTTCCTCACGATATGGGCCGAATGGGAGGCTCCTCCGGAAGGGGTGTTTGCCGCTGTTCGGCAGACAGTTCCCGGCGCGACAGGTGTAGAGCGGGACAGCGCGCGTGCGGCGGCGCACAGCGTGCCCGGGGATGTTATGGCTGCCGTGCCGCTGCCACGCGGTCATCTGCGGTGGCGGTGCATACGCCTTGCGGACCAAACGGATGTGCATGACACTCTTGTGTGGGAGCAGGGCGCGCCGGTCTATCCCGCAGAGCGTGTAGAGGCGTCCGGAAGTTTCTTTACCGTGGAAGACACACGGACGGGAGAAACACTGCTTGCGGCCCGCCATGCGCCCATAACGCCGGCGCCCGGCCCGCAGTTTCTTCTGGCGGAGAACTGCTTGTGTGTACTGCAAAACGGTTGTGCAGGCGCGCCGCCCGCCGGAACGGTGGGATGTACGTGCACCGCGCCTGCAGAACGGTTGTGGGAGCAGTACCGTGCGTTTTACCGGCTGGGCTGGCAGGCACCGTGGCAGCGGCATGTGCTGCTGCTTTCCAACACCTGGGGAGACCGGAACAGGGACGCGCGGGTGTGCGAGACGTTCGTGCTGCAGGAGATCGACCGCGCCGCAGCGCTTGGCCTGGACACGGTGCAGATCGACGACGGCTGGCAGAAGGGCACGACGGTGAATTCCGCGCGTCCGTTGGGGGGCGTGTGGGAGGGCTATTACGCGGCGGATGCGGACTTCTGGACGCCGCATCCGGAACGGTTTCCCCGCGGGCTGTACCCAGTGGCGGAGCATGCCGCCGCGCGTGGCGTAGCGCTGGGCTTGTGGTTCTCTCCGGATTCCTCCGGAGAATTTGCAAACTGGCGGCGGGACGCGGAAACGTTGCTGCGGCTGTGGAGGACCTATGGAGTGGCGGTATTCAAGCTGGACGGCGTCAAGCTGCGCACGCCGGCGGCGCGCGCGAAATACCTTTCCCTGCTGGAAATGGTTACAGCACAAAGTGGGAGGCGCGTGATGCTTCAGCAGGACATCACCGCCGAGCAGCGTATGGGATATCTGGCTGCGCGGGAATACGGCACGCTGTTTGTGGAAAATCGCTACACGGATTTCGGCAATTATTATCCCCATCGTACGCTGCGCAATCTGTGGATGCTTGCCCGGTATGTCCCGGCCCAGCGGATGCTGTTCGAGCTGCTGAACCCGGCGCGCAACACAGAGCGGTATCGGGCCGACCCCCTTGCGCCCGGACGGTATACGGCAGACTATCTGTTTGCGTCCGTTATGGCCGCGCAGCCGCTGCTCTGGATGGAGCTCTCCGGGCTGGGGCGGCAGGACGCGGCGCGCCTGCAGCAGATCATCGGTGTGTACCGTCTGCACCGGGAGGCGATGTGGGCGTGCGATGTGCGCCCGGTCGGGCAGGAACCGGATGGCCGCTCGTTCACAGGCTTTGCATTTACAAGTCCCTGTGGGCAGAAGGGATATCTCCTGCTGTTCCGTGAAAATGTGCCGGAAAGCGCCTTCACCTTTACGCGGATGCCGCAGAAGGCCCGGCTGCGCCTGCTGTGTGCAAACGGCCCGGTTGGGCAGGGATACACGCCCGCAGGCGACCTGTGCCTGCGTTTTGCAGCCCCGCGCACCTATGCGTTTTATCAGTGGCAGACATAAAGCGCCGGCCAAAGAGGCGCACAAAAAACGGCAGGGCATGCACGCCCTGCCGTTTTTGGCAGAAAGAGAGGAACCGGTCAGCCTGCGTTGTCCCCGCGGCGCACCGCCGAGGGCGAAATGCCGAACCTGCGGCGGAAAGCCTTATAAAACGTGTTTTGCGTGGAAAAACCGCATTGTACGGAAATTTCGGTTATACCCAGCTCAGAGCCGCGCAGAAGCTCCATTGCACGGGAGAGCCGCAATTCCTCCACATACTCGGTAAAGCTCTTGCCTGTCTGGTCCTTCAAAAACTGTGTGACGTATTTTTTTGAGATATGGAACTGTTCGGCAGCCATGGCGATGTTGAGGTCCGGCCGGGTGTACTGTTCGTTCAGCCAGGCGAGAACGCGCCGCTGAAGAGCTTCGTTGTGGCTGCGCTTGAGGGAATCGACATGGCTGCATATCTCAAAGCAGCAGTCGCGCAGGTTCTGCACCTGCCGCCTGGCGGACTGCCGGTTATCATAAGAGCAAAGATAGGCGATGTCTTCGCACTCCACCTTTTGCGCCGCGGCGATCAGCACACCGCGCACGCTGAAGAATGCCTGCTGAAAGTTCTGCGGCGAAAGATCGTCCACATGGAACAGTTCGCCGATGAGAGACTGCGCTTCCTGTGCGCGGCCGGATAAAAGGTATTCATTCAGCCGTTCCAGACTGGTGATATCGGTTGTCGTTACACGGACAAGGCTTTCGCCGCTCAGATAGCATACCTTTTGTGTGCGGTCGGAATAAGCGGCCATGTTGCGCGCCTGCCAATATACAGAGGAAAGCTGTTCCAGCCGCGTAAAACGTCCGCTGAGAATCAGCGGTTCCGTCATTTCCAAAAGGCCGTGCAGAGCCTCGGTCTGCCGGCACATCTGTACTTGCTCGGCTTCGGTACCTTTGTCCAGCGTCAGAACAACGAGTACGCTGCCCTCGGTGGTGTTGTAAACGAACTGCGTGCGCCCGTAGCTCTGGCGCACCTGCTCCGCAATCATCATCAAGCGCAGCTCCTCGCCCACGTGCGTCTCTGTCTGCCGCTCCTGCGCGGGGATCAAAAGAAGATAGTTGTAGTCCGTCAGATGCATCTGTTCGCACATTTTTTTCTGTTCTTCGGCCGTGCCCGCTGCGCCGGTCTTTAAAAATGCTTCTACGCGGCTATGGTCCAGCTCGCCGCGGGCGCGTTCCAGTTCAGCCGAAAGCTGGCTGTGGTTGCGCAGCTTCTGGACGAGCAGATCGTTGAACAGACGGGTGTTCGCCGTTTCGGCATCATCCAGCGTGTCCAGTATGGGCTTGAGCTGGCGCAGCTCCCACAGCGTCATTGCGGAACTGAGCAAAAAGCAGCCCAGCAGCCCCGCACCGATGTAAAACCATATGGCGCGGTTGACGGCGCGCAGGTTTTCGGCGTAAACGGAATAGGGCAGGCCAATCACGGCGCTGGCGCCAAGGCTGGGGATGCTACGGGAAACAAACAGATACTTCTGCCCATCATACCATTCGATTCCCGTTTCATTTCCGGAGAAGGAGAGGGCGGCCCCGTTGCAGCGGTACTGGCTCAGCAACGTGCCGTCGTCCCGCACGAGATAAAACAAGCCGTCATTGCGCCATTTTTCCGTGGGCAGAAACAGGTTGGACAGAGTGCGTTCCCGAATCAGTATATTGCAGGCACCGCGGAATTGTCCGCCGGAGTTGATGAACGGCTGCGTGATCGTCAGATAGGAATCCGGATAATTCGTGCGGTTCAGCACAACGCTCTGTGCGGGCAGGTAAAGCGTCTCACGCGCGTCCTGCCATGCGGCCCAGGTGACCTGGGGGACATCGCGGTACTCCAGCGCGCCCGGATAAAAGCTCTCATATCCGGAAAAAACGCGATAAGGGTCGATCACAAAATGGTTGCGCGCAAAGGTGACGTAGCTGTAAGCGGTGTAAGACATGCTGTAAGTAAGATCCTGAAGCAGTGTGGAAGCGTTGAAAGACGTCATGTAGTCGCCCATCAGCGAATCGTCATCGCTCACGGCCAGCAGTTTGTAGGAATCGTCGTTGAACAGCTTGTTCGTGGTAAACCGCAGGTCGCTGAGATATCCTTCAAAGGTGCTCACGGCAGTGGCGAGCTGTTCGGCGGCGTCGGTGAGCTGCGCTTTTTCAGTCTGCTGGTGCATCAGGCCGTATAAGGGAAAAAGAATGACGCAGAACACGAGAGGTACGACCAGATAACGTGTCAGGCGGCCGAGCCAGATGCGGATGATCCATTTGCTGCGCATGCGCTTCTCCCCCATATACAGTTGTCCGGGGTTGGTTTCCCGGGCGTTCTTGATAAACTAATTATATCATTATCCGGCAGAGAAAACAAAAGTACATCTGAAAAATGGCTTTGGAATCACAAGAAAAATCCACAATGCTTTTTACAAAATGGAGAGCGCCGCTGTTTTTCAGATGCCCGCAGCAAAAATTTCACCCGGCGGAAGCCGGGCGAGGTGATAAAGATGCAGCAAAACAGCTTTTGGAAAGCCTTTACGGTTGTTTTTTGCTTCCGTACCCGGAGCCTATGAGCCGCCATGTTCCAAATGGGCGGCAACAGTGCGCTGCAGGCGGGTTTGTTTTGGCAGCGCAGCGGGAGCTGTTTCCATTGAATGGTCACAAATAGAAGGATTGGTTTTCGGGGCCTGCCTCGTATATCTCATAGTCGTTTCCAAATCAGAGAATTCCGGAGTCCTCCGGCAGGAATGCGTCCAGCGCGGGCCAGAGAAGCCCGGTGCTGCACAACACGGCCAAGGGCTTACCGTTCTCATACAAAGACGAAGCGTGCAGAGCAAAGAAGCGCTCTGCCTGTTCGTAGGAATCGCGCAGCGCATGATCTGAAAGTTGGGCAACCGGGAGAATGTATACGGACAGAGCAGGGCAGTGTGCTGCAATGCCGGACGGAAGCGGTTCGCTTGAATCGACCGGGACGGTATTCAAACTCCAATGTACCGACCCGGAACAACCGACAGGCAAGATGCCGCCAGCCCCAAAAGGCACAGTCAAATATGAACTGGCCGGAACGGGCTTTAGCCTCCAGCAAAAGCGGAAAAGCAGCCCATAGTATCGGGAAAAATCTCTTCCGAAATACCGAGTGAACGGTATTTTTCCGCATGCGGCAGGCCGAAGCCAAATACAGAGCTCAAAGATGTATGCCGTTCGGATCCTGTAAGGAAAGTGGGTGGGAGAAAGAGCAGCGTGGTGAAGGGGGGCTGGAGGAAGAGGACTATCTGTTTCGGCAGCCCGGCGGGGATTCGAGGGTGCCGGGTACATTCACATTCCGGTTCAAAAAGATTCTGCAAGAGGGCGATTTGCCGGACAATTTGAACGTGCACAGCCTGCGGCATACAAACGCCAGCATGCTCATTGCTCAGGGTGTAGATGTACGCACTGTGGCAGGCCTGTTGGGGCACGCACAGCCAAGCACGACGCTGGATATCTACAGCCACACGTTCGACAAGAACAAAAAGCTCGCACAGCAGAAGCTGGCCGAGGCGATGGGACTATAGAGGAAAAGGAAAAACAGCCCTCGGAATTCCGAGGGCTGTTTTGGTGCGCCTGACTGGACTCGAACCAGCGGCCTTCCGGGTCGGAGCCGAACGCTCTATCCAAGCTGAGCTACAGACGCACATGTATGAAAACCGACCATGCAGGACGGGATTCAGCTATTTAATTTTAGTCGTCAAACAGTAGTCAGGCTACTGCTTTCACAGAATTGAACACACGATAAAACCGCATGTTTGCAAGCCCTTCGATGTTGAAATGAAAACGTATCACAGTTGTTGTCGGAGTTCCCAGACACACAACGCCAAACGGCACTGTAAAGCCGTTTTTCGTCGGTTGTGCACAAAAAAGAAAACTATACAAAAAGCCCGCGAAGCCTTTTCAGAACTGGCTTCGCGGGCTTTTGTATGCGTGGTGGTCAAATGGTGGTCACAGTGGTCAATTTCGCTTGTAACGTGACAGAATACATAGGGATATTACAAGACAGCGTAAGCGATATATTTAAAAAGTCGCTTGCGCCGACATGAAATTACGCTTTCATGGGATATTGTTATATTTCTATTATCGTATGTGAATCTAAAAATCACTACAGTAACTGATATCCTCCAATCAATACCAGTTTATTAAATCTATTATACAAGAGATGTTTTTTTGCTGTAGCGAGATGTTAAAAATTACTTTTTCATCATGGATATAGTCAAACATGTCCAGTTTACCGTTTTATTCCACTTATGGATCACTATTCCATTCTCTTTAAATCGGGTGCAATGTTAATAGACAAACGAGAAAGTTATATCTTGCTCCACATCGCCATACCTCCGGCCAAACAGGTTGAGACCTCCGATATACTGTGCATCGGGCTTATTGCCAATCCATACTGTGATCGGTCGCTCTGCCGAGAAGGAAAAATCGTTCACGGTCACAGAGGAAGAGTTCTTCGAGTTGATCATGCATCCTTTTTCCGAAATTTCCAGTGTCACCAACTCGCCATACTGTGTGCTTCCGTTGGGCCACCACTCCGGGTTCAGCCTGCCGCGTCGGCTGCCGTGATCACCAGGAGAGCGCCATGTCCCGCAATCCAGTCCATCGATGATGATGGAAATGTCGGATGGCCAGTCCTCTTTATAATTAGACGCTTCTGAACAGGCTTCGAACGCAAGGATGATCCGCTTCAATTTGACGTGGCCTTTCAGCTGATAGGGGAACTTGTATTCCACATAGCCGCTGGACGTCCAGAGTATCTGCGCCTGGGTGCGCTCCGGCAGATAGAACGAGTCCGGCCTGTCTTCGTGGCCGATCTGCCCTCGCTCGGATGCGATTCCGCAGGTCGGGCTGACCCGGCAATCGCTGTAGCAGCCCACCGGCATGGAGATGCTGCTCACCTTGCTGACATTCGGATCAGTGGCGGTCAGGTCGATATGAATTGAATCGTTTTTTCGGCTGCATATCTTCATGGAGCCGCGGCTTCCGCGCTGGACCCGCGTATTGATCAGGCCGGCCTCCTCCAGCGAGCGGACGTACAAAGCCGCGCTGGACGGCGGAATCTGCAGCTTTTCAGCGATCTCGATAACGTTATAGCTGTTGAAATACAGCAACTTCAAAATCTGTATTCTGGCAGGAGAAGAGAAGGCCGCGCCCAGTTTGCAAAGCTGCTCCTCATTCTCCAAGTCAAGTTCAAGAACATTGGCCATATCATTCACCTCTGCACTTAGCATACCATATTCGATGCAGGTTTTCCACATGATATTTATAAATCATGTTTAAATAGGCTTTTCACCCTTGCGAAAAACAACATAAATTCTGCTTAAATACCTAAAATATTTGTTTTTTGAAAAATTTTATGGATATATTGACCTATATTGATGCAAGGTGCTATGATGGTGGCAGGAAGAACCGACACGATTTATGTTTTAATTGTTTTGAACCCATTCAATTTTCATTCAACAGGAGGTAATCGCATGAAAAAGGTTTGTTCACTATTCCTGGCGTTATCGCTGGCGGCTGCCCTCCTCGTCGGCTGCGGCAGCTCTTCGTCCACCGCTTCCCCCTCACAGACAGGTGGTTCCGGTTCCGATGGAGAGAAGACCCACATCTCCTTCATGGGGTGGGGCACCGACTCTGAGATCGCAGCCTATGAGGCAATGATTGCCCAGTTTGAAGAGGCCTACCCCGATGTGGAGGTAGAATACATTGTTGTGGCAGACAATGAGTTTGACACCAAGCTGCAAACGATGATCGGCGCCGGCGAGTGCCCGGACGTGTTCTACTGCAACATCGACAAAATGATGAAATACGCCGCTACCGGAAACCTCTACGATCTGACCGAGTACGTGGAGAACAACGAGATCTTCTCACCGGATAACGTATGGTCCTGCCTGAATGATCTCTACCGTTATGACGGCGAGACCCAGGGGCAAGGCAGCATTTATGCCCTGCCCAAGGACGTAAGCGCCTTCCCCATTTTCTATAATGTGGATCTGTTCGAGGCCGCTGGCGTCACCCCGCCCACCGCAGAGGACCCCTGGGACTGGAACGATTTCCTTGAGGCCGCGAAAAAGCTCACCACCGGCGAAGGCGATAACAAGATCTACGGCACCGGCGCCTACTCTCTGGAATCGGCGGTCTGGTCCAACGGCGCGGAGTGGCTCGACCCGACCCTGACCGAAGTCAAGATTACCGACCCCGCTTTCACAGAGGCTTTGCAGTGGTGCGCCGACCTGAGCCTGGTCCACGGTGTTGCCCCCACCCCTGCGGAAAGCAGTGCCCTGAGCGATTATGACCGGTTCAAACAGGGCAAGCTGGCCATGGTTGGCGCAGGCACCTGGAGCCTCGCGGACTTCTGGGAAAACTGTGACTTTGAATGGAATGTAATGAATTGGCCGGTCAGCCCGAATACCGGCGAATCCGCGATCTGGTTCGGCAGCGCCGGGCTGGCAGTCTCTTCCACAACGAAAGCCCCGGAAGCGGCCTGCAATCTGGCTGCTTATCTGGCCTTCAACGAGGACGCCCAGCGCACCGCTTACCAGATGGGCCAGGCCATCCCCATGCTGAAAGACATGGCCACCGGCGAGTTTGCCGAGATGGACAAGTATCCCGCCGACAAGCAGGTGCTGTTCGACATGCTGGAAAACAATGCCCGCCTGGCCACTCAGTCCCGGACTTTCAACCAGGAGTGGTTCAACGAGTTCAACTCCAATACGGCCGCTGTCTTTAACGGCGAGATGTCCGCGCAGGAGTACTGCGCTTCCATCAACGACACCGTGCAGCAGCTTTTAGACGAGAGCATTGAACAAAAGGCCGAATACGCCAACAGCTGACACTGACTTCGCTCGCCGGCAGACTTGTGTCTGCCGGCGAGCTTATACGGTAAACACCAATCCGGCGAATGGAGGGCATCACAATGAACAGACGAAGCAAGCTAATGCGGCGGGAAGGAATCGCCGGGCTGCTGTTCGTCACGCCGCAGCTCATCTACTTCCTGCTGTTTTTTCTGCTGCCGCTGGGAATCTGCATTTATGCGGGCTTTACCAACTGGAACATTTTGTCGCCCAACCGAATGTTCACTGGCCTGCGGAATTTTGAGCGGCTGTTCGCAGACCCAAAATTCTGGACAGCTCTTCAAAACACCTTCTACATGTTGATCCCCATCCCGTTCTATCTTTGCTTTGCGCTGGCGTTCGCCTATTGCTGCCACAAAAAGATCCTAGGCGAAAAGGTTTTCCGGGTAATTTATTACCTGCCCTTCATTTCGTCCATCGTTGCTTTGACGCTGATCTGGAAATGGCTGTTCAATTCCCAGTACGGCCTGGTGAACAATTTTCTGGGCCTTTTCGGCATTGACGGTCCGGATTGGCTCGGTGACCCCGTTTGGACAAAGCGAATGATCGTGATCATGATCTCCTGGAAGATGATCGGCATCATTTCCATCTATTACATCGCGGCTCTGAAGAATGTGCCCTCCACCTATTACGAAGCGGCGCAGCTGGACGGAGCCACTTCCTGGCAGCAGTTCCGCAAGATCACGCTGCCCATGCTTACCCCCACGACCTTTTATCTTCTGATCACCGGCATGATCGGCTCGCTGCAGACGTTTCTGGAAGTGCAGCTTTTTGCGCCGGACGGCGGACGAGGCTATGGTGTGGGCACCATTGTGTTCTATATCTGGCAGAAGGCATTTGACAGCAGCCAAATGGGATATGCCTGCGCCTGCGCGAGCATCTTTGGCCTGTTTATCATGATTTTGACCATCGCACAGTTTGCGGTGTCCCGCAAATGGGTATATGAGGGGGAATAATGATGAAACAAAAAACCTCTCCGCTGCGGGCGGTGGCGTTTCTTGCCCTGCTCGCCGGTGCATGCACAATGATTCTGCCCTTCGTGTGGATGCTGTCCACCTCACTGAAAGAGTCGAATCTCGTCTACACCATCCCCCCGCAGTGGATCCCGAACCCGGTTGATTGGCAAAATTACCGGGATGTGTGGAGCGCCGCCAATCTGCTCACCGGGATCAAAAACAGCTGCGTGATCACCTTTTCCGTGATGGCCTTCAGCACCCTGACCTCCTCCATGGCCGCTTTTGCGTTTGCAAAACTGCGCTTTCCCGGCAAGAACGTCATCTTCATGATGCTGCTCGCGACCATGATGGTGCCTGCTGTGGTCCTGCTCGTGCCGGACTTCATCATCTACACAAAACTCAAGTGGATCGACACGCTACTGCCAATGATCGTCCCGGCCTCGCTTTGCAACGTGAACAACATTTTTTTTATGCGCCAGTTCATGATCGGTTTGCCGAACGGCTATCTGGATGCGGCGAAGATCGACGGATGCGGCTATTTCAGGGCATACAGCCGCATCTTCCTGCCTCTTTGCAAGCCCGCGATCATCACAAACGCCATCATGCTGTTCATGGCGACCTGGAACGACTATCTGAATCCGCTTCTCTTCACCCACAGTGAATCCAAGCAGACGGTTCAGGTGGCAATCGCTATGCTGAACTCCCACTACGAGCAGCAGACGGATATCCCCATGGTCATGGCAGCCTCTATGATCGCGATCCTGCCGGTTTTGATTCTGTTCATTACCTGCCAGAAGTACTTCACCGACTCGCTGGCCTTGACAGGAATCAAGGGCTGAAACCCGATCAGAATCGTTCCGGGCTGACAGACAGACGCATCCGGCGTCAAAGAAAGCGGTGAGCATTATGAATACCTATAAAAACCCCATCAAACGGCAGGGGGATTTTGCAGACCCCTTCGTGTTGCGCCACAACGGACGGTATTATCTTTATGCAACAAATCCCGACATTCGCTGCTGGAGTTCTTCAGACCTGATAAATTGGAAACCCGAAGGCCCCGTGATCGGGCCGGACGAGTTCCCGGGTCTGGTGCCGTTCGCCCCTGAGGTCGTCTATTCCAACGGGGCCTTTTACATGTACACTTCGCCCTCCGGCTTTGGTCATTATGTGCTGAAAAGCGAACGCCCCACCGGCCCGTTCCGCAAAATCACCGGGAACGTGGGGCACAACATCGACGGTTCCGTGTTCATCGACGAGGATGACCAGTGGTATTTTTTCTGGGCGGATGACGCGGGCATCCTTTGCTGCAAGATGGACGGCCCGGATGCATTTGGCGAACCGGTGAATACCGGCGCATACCTGCACGGCTGGACCGAGGGGCCGATGGTCCTCAAAGTCGACGGTTTATATTATATGACCTACACCGGGAACCACTATCTTTCCCCCGGTTATCGGATATGCGCTGCCGTCAGCGAGCATCCCCAGGGCCCTTACCGCGAATGCGCCAACAATCCCATTCTGGTGCACACCACCGGCAAAAACATTGGCCTCGGTCATTCCTCCACCGTTCTCGGGCCGGATCTTTGCACCTATTACATCGTGTATCACAACCTTAATCCGGACCAGACCCGCGACCTTGATCTGGATGTGATCGAAATGAGGGACGGCCATGTACAGGTGGCAGGACCCTCCAGAGAAGAACAGGTCGCGCCCGCCCTTCCCACCGAAAGATATGACCCCGCCGAGCCCGGTTTCGCAGAGAAGTGGACGATAACAGCAGGGGAGTGGGAATGCAAAGGGGAGTACGCCGCATCCAAAGGCAACGTATTTCGGTGCGAACGACAGCTTCTGACCGCACACCCCGTCATCGAATTGAACCTTTTGGGCCGCGCCCCCGTTTACGGCGTTACTCTTGGCGGGGTCGTACTTGAATTCAGCGCTGCCGAAAACGAGCTTTTGCTGCGCACGGAAAAAGGCGGCACGCTTTTCAGACGTGCTCTGCCCGACAGTTATGTGCACCATGCTCTTCATCGTCTCATCCTTCGCTGCCTGGGCGACACATTGCAAATAGAGTTGGATCACCAAAAAGCCGTTAACGTCAAAATGCCGCCGGAAAGCCCCCTGATTCTGGGACTTTTTGCGCAAGGCGGCTCTGTCGGCATGGGTCGCTGCACCGTTGCGGAAGGGTGCAAAAAAAGCGAATTTTGTTTCGCCGTTCCTTGCCAGGTCCGCCCAGCCGATGAACTTTTGCTGAACGCACCGCAGGCGGGGGAGTATTGGCTCTCCGTTCAATTGAACGGCCCGACGGAGCAAGCCCCGTCGCTGACATACTCCCACGGCGGGCAGGAACACCACGCCGTTTTGATCCGGCGCAGCCGTGACTTGCTGGTCTATCAGCTGACACTCCCGCAGGGCATGCACCGGCTCTCTCTTGATTTCCATCCGCAGCTGTGCGCCCCGCTCTGGTATTCGTTCCATCCCCGCTGCGAAGAGCCCCGTTTTTCCGCCCGCATGTCTTTGCCCGGCCCCTTCGGAAAAACGCTCGCCGATGTTCCTGCCGCCTGTGACTGCACAGTTTCCCTGTCCTTTGACCAAAGCCCCGAGGGCCTTGACGGCGGCGAGATCGGACTGTTGTTCCGCGCTTCCGAGGAGGCCAAAGGCGGAGAAGGCAATGATGAACGGTTGGGCATCAACTTTTTTATTGGTTACTGCGCCGCCCTGCGGGACGACCTTTTTGTTTTGACAAAACACCGCTATGACAGCCGGGAGCTGGCTCACGTTTCTGCCAAAGGCTGCCGCAAGATCACGGTCCGGGCGCAAATGAACGACATCCTGATCTGTCTGGACGACCAGGAGCACCCGGCTCTGTCCTTCCACGATCCGGATCCTATTCTTTACGGAAAAGCGGGAATTCGTGCAGCAGGCGCCGCCCTGAAAGGAGCAGTTCTGCAGAGCGAGTGAAGGAAAACAACTGCCCCGCAATTGAAAAAGGAGGTCTACCCGTGAAAAAGTCAAGTCGATTCGCAGTCTGCGCGATGCTTTTAGCTCTTCTTTTTGCTGTTGCCGCACCCCATATTTTTGCTGAAGGAACCAACGGTACCCTCATTTACGGAAATTCCGACGACGACCGTTGCTTCTATGAGCGCATGGTCCAATTGCCAAACGGAGATCTGCTCGCCACCTGGCAGCGGGAATTCCCGTTGGTGACGGATTGGAGCGGCATGAAAAGCTTTTATTTTTACAAAAGTTCGGATCAGGGCAAAACTTGGACCTTCTTAAGCGAGTTGGACCCTTCCGATCATCCGGGCCTTTCACGCGACAAAATGGGAATGCCCGGCTTGTTTGTTTTGCCGCAGCAAATGGGCGAGGACCCTGCCGGGACCATCCTCTTTGCCACATCCGACTGGGACATCAATGCCGAATACTGTGTGCACATCTGGCGAAGCACAGACAACGGGCAAACATGGACACTGCACAGCAGCCTGGCGCCAAGAGGGGAGGATACCGTTTCCGGCACCGCCAGCGTCTGGGAGCCGGAATTCATCGTCAGCAGCGACGGGCGCCTTGTGTGCTTCTATTCGGATGAACGGCAGCCCGGATTCGATCAGTGCCTTGCTTATGAGGTATCCACCGACGGGGGCGTCACCTGGGACGGCTATACCATCATTGCCGGCGAATACGACGAGGACTGGCGCCGCGGAATCGATCCTTCCCTTTGGCGGCCGGGAATGCCGCGGGTCCTGAAGTTGAAAGACGGGACCTATTTCATGGCATACGAAAACATTGCCGCCGGGCATAACGGAATCGTTACATGCAGGACCTCCTCGAACGGCATCGATTGGGGTCCCGTCACAACCGTCGGCACACCTGTGACCGCAGAGGGAACCGCGGCGTATCAATGCCCTGAGATCGCATACATAGACGATGGAAGCACCTACGGAAGAATCTTCCTGCGGGGCATGAACGACACCTGCTCGTCGAGCCAGCTTTTTGCTTCCAGTGACAAAGGGCAGACCTGGCAGCTGATAGATGCACCCCTTACCTCTGTCCGTCAGGAATCTGTGGGAAGCGGCTGGAGCGGCACCCTGGTTGCCGCAAGCAATAAATTGATCGAGCTCAACAACTGCTTCAATGGTTCTTTCAACGAGATTCGCTGCGGTTCCGGCACTCTGTATGGCGATCAGTTGATCGTGGACGGAGCGGATTATAAAGTGGTGAATGCCGCATCCGGGCTTTGCCTGGATGACGCCGGCGGCTCCATGGACTGGGGCAACGAGATGATTCTTTGGGAAAGCAACGGTCTGGAAACGCAGAGCTGGAATTTTGCAAACGGCCCGGATGGATACACACTGGTATGCAATTTCAGCGGTCTTGCGCTGGACAACCCCAATGGCTCTCTTACCGCCGGAACGCGAATCGTACAGTGGGATAAAAACTACAGTACTGCGCAGCAATGGCGTCTTGCCCCGCAAGGCGACGGAACCTTTAAGATCCAGAACGTGGCCAGCGGTCTGTATCTGGACACAGAAGGAAGCTCCACTCAAGCACACGCCTATGTTGTTCAAAATCATGAAAGTTCGAGCGCAACGCAGACCTGGACCCTGGAACGCATTTTTGAAACCGTCCGCTTGCGTTCCAGCAACATAAACGACTGCCACGTTTACCATGATGGAGCGGGCAATGTGCTGATCGCAAACAAAACAACGGCACTTCCATATTCCAGTTCTCTGTGGCGTGCAGTGCCGGGGCTTGCAGACGCGAACGGGGTCTCTTTTGAATCCGTGGACCAGCCCGGATACTATCTGCGACACTACGAAGGAAAGCTGATCATTTCCCAAGATGACGGAAGCGAAATTTTCAAACAGGACGCAACGTGGCGTATGTCAGCAGGTCTTGCCGACCCGGACGGAGCATCTTTTGCATCCTATAATATTTCTGGAACATACATGCGACATTTCAACAGTTATTTAATGATCTCGCCGGTGAGCACCGAACTGGAAAAAGCCGACGCCACCTTTATGTTAGCCTGGCAATAAAAGCAGGAGGATCGAATGAGCAATCTACCGAGAACTGAACATCCACGCCCTGATTTTGCGCGGGAATGCTGGATGACACTCAATGGGGAATGGGACTTTTCCATTGCAAACGATCGTTTCGATCAAAAAATCATTGTTCCTTTTGCGTGCGAGTGCACGCTTTCGGGCATAGGCGACACAAGTTTTCATCCTGTCGTGTGGTACCGGCGGCAATTTAAAATCCCTTCCGAAATGCACGGCAAACATATCCTTTTGCATTTCGGCGCGGTGGACTACAGCTGCAACGTTTGGGTCAACGGGGCACTTGTCAAGGAGCACACCGGCGGCCAGAGCAGTTTTGAGGCAGACATCACCCACGCAATCCGCCGGGATGAGGAAAACCTCCTTGTGGTACGAGTTCAGGATGATCCCCAAAACCTTGAGCAGCCACGAGGAAAGCAGTTTTGGGAAGAGAAATCCCGAAGCATCTTTTACACCCGTACAACAGGAATCTGGCAAAGTGTGTGGCTGGAGGCGGTATCGCCGGCACATCTGGTGAATGTGCGCATCACTCCATTGTTCGACGAAAAAGCTGTTTGTTTTGATTATAAACTCAGTGAAAACAGCGGCCTTGCCCTGGAAACGTATATTTCCTTTCAGGGCACACCGGTCACTACCATCACAGTGCATCCCCAAAGCACCGCGGGAAGCTTCACCGTGAACGTTGACCGGCCAACAGCGGATATCTGGAATTTCTATGAAGATCTTGCTTGGTCGCCGGAACATCCCCGCCTGTTCGATGTCCGGTTCCGTGTGCTCTGCAAAGGGCAATGCACCGATGAAGTGCGATCCTATTTCGGAATGCGCAAGGTCGCCGTCGAGAACGGCCACTTCCTTTTAAACGGCCGGCCCTATTACCAAAAGCTGGTCCTGGACCAGGGCTACTGGCCACAGTCGTTATTGACTGCGCCCAATGACGAAGCCTTTGTCAAGGACATCCAGCTCGTTAAAGAGATGGGGTTCAACGGCGTTCGGATGCATCAGAAGGTCGAAGATCCGAGATTTTACTATCATGCGGATCGGATGGGTCTGCTGGTTTGGGGCGAGATAGGGTCCGCCTATATCTACTCTCCGGAATACGCAAAAACTTTCTATCAGGAATGGGTCGACTGTGTTCTGCGGGATTACAACCATCCCTGTATTGTGGTGTGGGTGCCGCTCAACGAGTCCTGGGGTGTTCAGGAGATTTGGAAAGACCCCATGCAGCAGGCGCACAGCATGGCCGCTTATCACATTACAAAGTCTCTTGACCGAACGCGCCCTGTTGTGGATAACGACGGCTGGGAACATACCTGTGGCGATCTTCTGACGATTCACGACTACGAGGGCAACGCTTCCGTGCTTTTGGAACGGTATATGGAAATGGAACGCATTTTGAAATACAGGCCGGGCGGCAAAGACTTGTTCGCTTATGGTTATGGATATGTGGAACGGCCGGTGATTGTCAGTGAATATGGCGGCGTCCGTTTTGCGCAGGAGGGCACAGACGGCTGGGGTTATTCCAGCGATAACGACCCCCACAACTACGTGCAGCATGTTGCTTCGCTCACAGCTGCGCTTCTTCGGTCGCCGCATGTTCAGGGATACTGCTATACCCAGCTGTGCGATGTGGAAAGCGAACAAAACGGATTGCTGACGTATGAGCGCAAACCCAAAGTGGATCTGAAGTTAATCCGGGAAGCAAACGATGGCAATTGGGCCGTGAACGAAACGGACTGATTCTGCATGTTTTCAACCATCAGGTGGCTATTGCATGATATGAACAACTGAACACTACGCTATTCCGATATGGTATGATTTTAAAAATGCTCAGCCCCCCACAGGAAATCATGTATTAAAAAGTTAGCGAGAACCGCTGTTGAATCGGTTCTCGCTAACTTTTTCTTTGACTTGTTTTTACAAGTTCTATTTTGTAACAGTAGCGAAATGAGCTCCCCCAGCTCTGCAGGGGAGAGTAAAGAAGCCTTAGCTTTTAGCATCGAGCGAAGCGAGAAGAGACCAACAACTTTACTATTGTCAGGAAGTTAATCATAGATAAACGGTGCCCGTTTACAGGCTGTGGAGCAGGTGAGACAAGTGGCGGATTTTACAGTGCCTCTTGAGAGGCTTGGCCGGTATGATGCCCTTCCAGAGCTTACTCAAACCCGGCTTAGCCGGGGATTCTGACTTGACGACGAATAGGTATGATAAAAATCCTAAGTAAACATATAAAGCTAAAGTATAGATATAATCCTCGACTGAATGTGCTGAGAAAAGTGCCCCGAAGAAATGATGGTTTGAGCCTAAAATCCCGTTTATAGTACTTGCCTTTTGCTATGCTTATAAAAGAAGACGAAGGAAATTCATCCGCCCAAACATTTCTACCAGAGAGTGCCTAGCTTTGCTAGCATAGCGTTTGGATATCCAAACGCTGTTTGCCTTGGGCGAACCCAAACCCTTGGCAGTCGAATCTACATGTCAAGAATCCCCCACACAAGACGAACTACCTCATAGGTGGTCTGGTAAGCAAGGATATCATAAACGATATCCTTGAAGTAGGGAAAAACCAAATATTTCTTTCAAAGGATATCGAAAACGATATCCTTGTATGTCGCATGCATTGTGAACAGGCATGGTGTGCGGGGATCAGGGAAGTTGTTTTGAAGAAGCGGCGTTACAAGTCCAATTCTGTCGCCCTTCTTCTTCAAAATAAAAACATTAACAAGGAGGGATGTGGAAGAGAACAATTATCACGTTCGTAAAACACCAAATGACATAATAGAGAGGATGTTGCGATGACCCAAACCCTAAATCTGTATACGATGCAAACTTTGTTTGAGCAACCCGTGGAACCGGTGGATTTCATTGTGGAGGGCTTGCTCGCACCGGGTCTATACATTTTAGGCGGTTCGCCCAAGGTGGGAAAAAGCTGGCTGGCACTGCAGCTTTGTCTGGCGGTGTGCGACGGGACGTCCTTCCTCGGACGTGCTACCCATCGAAGCGAAGTGCTCTATCTTGCACTGGAAGACGGCCCGCAGCGACTGCACTCCCGTGCGTTGCATCTCACCCAAACCGCGCCTTCCGGGCTTTACCTTTGCGGGCAGGCGCTACCTATCGGACAAGGACTGGAGCAGCAACTGGAACATACGCTGGACGAGCATCCGGATATCCGTCTCGTTATTCTGGACACCTTGCAAAAGGTGCGCTGTGTGTCCGGCAGCGGGATGTCCTACGGTTCAGATTACCAGGATGCGGCGGCGCTCAAGAGCATCGCCGACCGTTACCACGTTTGTCTGCTGGCAATCCATCATTTGCGCAAGCTGCCAGATGAGGACCCGTTTAACCGGCTGTCCGGTACAAATGGCTTGACTGGTGCGGCGGACGGTACCCTTATTCTGGTGCGCCCCAAACGGCAGGAAAATATGGCTGTACTTACTGCGACGGGGCGGGACATTGAAGACCAGGAAGAAACACTGGAGTTTGACGATTGCCGCTGGAACCGAACGACCGACCCGGAACAGCTTCAGTTTGGCCTGCTTGTCATGCTGCTGCAAAAGCTGCTTGGACAAAATGCGTTCCAAGGCACAGCAACCGAGCTGGCTGACTGGCTGGGAAAGGAAGGTCTGATCTTCGGGCCGGCACAGCTTTCCCGGTACCTCCAAAGTCGAGGGCGCCAGCTGGCAGAAGCGGGAATTGGCTTGGAAGTGAGCCGCACCAACAGCAAAAGATTCCTGCGGCTCTGGCTCGGTGACAGAAGTGACGGTTGTGACGGCATTCCCGGAAAAGAAACCGCAGCGGATATGTTGTCACTGCCGTCACCAGCGTCACAGGCTTCGTAATGGGGGTGAGCGGAATAGCGTCCATCAAACAAAGAGGCGAACGAAAATTCAAAATCACCGTCTGCAACGGGTATCGCCCCGGAGGACAAAAGCGGATGCAGAGCCGCACCATCGACGTGCCAAAGGAGATCCCCAAACGCAGTGTGATGCAGTACGTCTACGCAGAAGCCCAGAAGCTGGAGAAGCGGTTTCGCTGCGGAATGGACGAGGACGACCGAACCACCTTTGAGCAGTATGCCGAGAGCTGGCTCAAACGCCAGACTCATTACAAGCCCAGCACCTTGGCTGGCTATCAGCGAGAGCTGAAGATTGTCTATCCCTTCATCGGTGGCATTGCGCTGAACAAACTCCGACCGTTGATTCTGGAAGAAATGTGTGCGGAGCTGCGCAAACGGAAAAAGCGCAACGGCGAACCGGTGTGTGAAGCCACGGTACGCAAGTATCTCCAGACGGTCTCGGCGGTGCTGGAGGACGCAAAGCGGAACGACATTCTGCTCTACAACCCTGCCCATCGGGTGAGGGGCATCCGGGTGGAAAGAAAGGTACAGCCCATCCCCAGCGAGTTCGAGATGCGCAAGCTCCTGCAATGCATTTTGCAGGAACCGCTGCTCTACCGGGTATTTTATCTGACCGCCATTGCCACGGGGATGCGCCGGGGCGAACTGTGCGCCCTACGCTGGAACGACTTGCACGGCGGCGGGGCCGTGTTGGTGCAGCGCTCCCGCAGCTCGGTGTTGGGACAGGGCATTGTGGAGAGTAGCACCAAAAACCACCGCGCACGCACCGTGGTGATTCCGGATCTGGTGCACGACTACATGGGTGAGCTGTTTCTGGAGCAGGCAAGAGAGGGGAGAATCATCCGCCCGGATGACTACATCTTCTCCACCGCCGAAGGGCCGGCACACCCAGACTCCTTTACCCGGCGGCTTCGCAGGCTCTATCAGAAGAACGACTTCCCCGCAGAGTATCATCTGCACACCCTGCGGCATTTCTTCGCCACCTACCTGCTGCAAAACAATACCAGCAAACAGGTGGCGGCTGATCTGCTGGGCCATGCGGACACCAGCTTTCTGGAACGCACCTACTGCCATCCCCAGCTGGAGAGCAAGCAGCAGGCGGCGCTCATCTTGGAGAGCATGCTGGAACCGGCAGAGCAAGAAGCCTGGGAGCGGGAACAGCGCGAAGCGCAGGGTATGAACGCGGCAAACTGAACAACAGGGGCGACGGGTGACCGTCGCCCCTGTTGCTGTTGGTGAGGTAGAGTAAAATGCAGAGCCCACTTCTTGTTGGGTTTGGTGATGGCTATCTGTCGCAGTTGTCGGTATGCTTTGTGGTACCAAAACACAAAAGGAGTGGTCAAAGATGGCAAGCATCCGAAAACGCGGAGAGAACAGCTATCTGCTGGTGGTGTCCCGTGGGTACGATTACCAAGGGAACCGTTTGAAGCCGGCACAAAAGACGGTCCATCCACCGCTGGGCCTGACGGCGAAACAGACGCAGAAGTGGCTGAACGAGCAGGCGGTACTCTACGAGCAAGAGGTAAAACATACCCCTGCTCAGCCGGTGGATCGCAGCATCACACTGGCCAAGTACATTGAAATCTGGCTGGACCAGATCGCGCCGAAAAAACTGGCGGCCAGCACACTGTCTCGAGACAGGCAGGACATCCGCCGTATTCTGCCGGCCCTTGGCCACTACAAGCTGACAGAACTTAACAAGGAAATCCTTCGGGATTTTTACGATGCCATGCGGCAGGTGCGTAGAGAAAGCACGGGAGAGTTTCTGGCAGAGGGGACGGTGGAAGGAATCCACTCCTGCCTGTGTGGTATCCTGTCCGATGCGGTGGAAGCCGGTTATATCACCCATAATCCTGCGTGGCGGGCCTACAAAAAGAAGGGCATCTCCAAGGAGCGGCCGGTGGCGGACGAAGAGACGGTGCAGCGGCTTATCGCGGCGCTGGAGACCCAGAGTTTGAAATACGAGGTGTACTACAAACTTATTCTTGCCACCGGAATGCGGCGGGGTGAAGCCTGCGGCTTGCGCTGGTCAGACATCGACTGGCGGCAGCGGGCGCTTCACATCCGCAGAAATGTGGTCAAATTGAGCCGGCAGCCCATTATGGTCAAGGAACCCAAGACCCAGGCGGGGGTGCGAGTAGTGTATCTCTCCAAAGATATGTGCAAGCTGCTGCGCGCCTGGGAAAAGGAGTGCCAATGGGAGAAAGAGCAACAGGGAGATGCAGAACTGACGCAGGATGACTACCTGTTCCAACAGCCCAATGGGGACCCAATGGTTCCATGCACTTTTACCTACCGGTTCAAGATGATCCTGCGGGAGAACGGCCTGCCGGACGACCTGAACGTGCACAGCCTGCGGCACACAAATGCCAGTATGCTCATCGCCCAGGGTGTGGATGTGCGCACGGTGGCGGGCCTGCTGGGCCACGCGCAGCCCAGCACCACCTTGGACATCTACAGCCATGCCTTTGACAAAAACAAACGCCTCGCCGGGCAGAAGCTCAGCGAGGCGATGGGGTTGTGAGAAATGGTGATTCCTGCCTGAAACGCACCATGCAGTGGGGGATGACTGGAGAGCTGAACCAAAGAGAAAGCGCGTTATACGGCAAACTGGGGACTGGCGCACGGGGAATAAACTGTCCAGCGCAATAGCAGAGTCTGGGAATATATTGTATATGATTTCGGTTTGCAACAGAATGCGCCACAAATCAAAATACTGCAAACATTTGGAAAACAGGCTCCACAGAGACGCCATGAGAAGCCGGGCGCTCGCAACAGAAAACAGCATTCGGTCTATGGGACAGGGTGCTGTTTTGCTGTCTGATACACTTGGTGTTTCTTTCCTTTGCAAAAGGCAAAAGAGGGGTGGGGATTATTTGGAAGGCTCTGTATTGGCGGTGATGCTCTGAACCAAGCCCCAGAGGGTTTGCTCACGTATTCTAGGTCTTAGTTCACACTCCCACACAGTAAATACTCTCCAGCCAAGAGAGGTGAGAAGATCATAGTTCTTTTTGTCGCGGATAATATTTCCACTGATTTTCTGTTTCCAAAAGTCGGAATTGGTCTTAGGCCACACAAAATATGCGCAACCAGTGTGCCCATGCCAAAAGCATCCATTCACAAAAATTGCGGCTTTGTATTTTGAAAGCACGATGTCTGGTTTTCCTGGCAATTTCGCAACATTCTTACGATATCTGAAGCCATGGGAGAAAAGATACTTTCGGACAAGTTCTTCTGGCTTAGTATTCTTTCCGTGGATGTGCGACATATTATAACTGCGAATTTCTTTTGAATGGACGTCAGCCAATGGAAAATCACCCCAGATTATGTTTCGGTCGAGAGAACGAGTTGACCTATTTTTGCCGAGAGCTGTTCTATGCGCTGTATTGCTGATAAATCCTGATCTACATAGAACGCTTTTACAGCAGACTTTAGCTTTTCTTTTAGTTCGTCTACAGTCTCAGCTGTTTCGGACATGTGTGCCGGCACTATGCCTGAAGAATTCAGAATGTAGTTGTAGGCCTCCTGCGAGAGAGGGCGAACAGAGTTTTGCCATGGGGGATTGGGACTTTTTCTGACGGATTGATATCCAAGCTGCTCAACATAACCGCCACCAGGAAGATGAATCGGCACATTTTTTGCAAATTGATGACAATGGAGCAACTCGGCATAATAATTGATGCCGTCTGTACTTTTGATCTTCCCAACGATACCTGTTCCAAAATAATAGCGCAGATCTTTTGCTTGCCGGTTACCTTGATAATAAACAAAGATATCTCCTTCATGGAGCTGGTTCCTGTACCTTGCAGGATAATGATATACCTGATACAGTCTGTCCTCGTAAGAAGATTTTGTGTCGATCTTTTGCGACAAAATGACTAGCATGATATCACCTCATCGCTCCAACAGTTCAGCAAAGAAACCAATGGACTTATCGTCCAGTGTCCCTACAATGGTGCCGCGATCCAGGAATCTGTTGCCATATTCACAGCATGTTTCCGGAAGCAAGGCACAGTTGTGGCAGGCAGCCAAGTTGCAGGAATCAGGCCCTTGCCCTAAGGATTGAATGCAAACAGGATCTGAAGAACACCAGGCAGCATTACGCACAGCATCGCGGATTGTATCCTCGATAAGTCCTTTCATGCCTTGGCGAACAAGACCACCCAAGGAGCCTTCTGAATCGCCGGAAGCGGTATAAATCAGAACACCGTACATCCCGTAGTCAGCGGATGTTTTTTCACAATAAATCCGTTCTCGTATGGAAGAACTCCCATAACCGCATTCAAAACTCAACTGGTTTATAAGGAGATGGGCAAAAGAGTGAATCAGGACAAATTCAGGACGTAAAGCCCCGGCACCTCCGGAAGCAAATCTCGAGGCACTGTAAGCTTCCTGCAGAATTTTCAACCGATTCAAAACAGCAGGACGGCGCGCCCACTCTGTTAATGCAACCTGGTTGAATTCAAAGAAGATTCCTTCACCTTGGACCTGAATGGCAGGCAACCAATTTCCATTTCCAAGTCGAAGCATCTTCTTTCGCTCTGCAACAGGTGCTTCTTTTGGCTCAGAACGAGAAAAACCAACAAATGCCCGAGTTTCCTGTAATTTGTGAACCAAGGAAATACTGTTGAAGTAGTTTTTTAAAATGGGGTTGTACAACGATATGGGACGGTTTTCTGAGTGGAAATGCTGTGTGTCACTTCCGCTGGATTTTACAAGAACATTATATTCCGAAAGACGATAAGCGTCCTCGGACATTTCTTCTGTGACATCAGCGATGCCCTCGCGGCCCTCATCACGACGAATAAAGGCTTTAAATAATTCATCAGCATCAACATGCTTCTGCTGCGCCAGCATATTGATAAAGTTGCGGTTAAACTCGCCGTTTATCCGGGATGCACTGACTACATCAAAAAAATCATCAAGGATTGCTATGATCTTTTTTCCTGTATGTGAGTCGTCTGCAGGAATGTGTATCGAACTCCGGGTATCAGCAAACCATACGTTGGTTGCGCCGCGCAGGACAACTCTGACTTCGGTGCTTCCGCAAGGGTGTTCAGCGTCTTGTTCGATTCCCAACCAGGGCTTGGTGCCTCTGCAATTATATCCAATTTTTGCAAGAGCTCCCGGCTTGGTGGCGCCGGCAATGCTTTTTTTTGCTCCGCAGGAGCATTCGTAGAATACGCCGCTTAATGATGCCGAAGCACCACCTGTGCTTCTCCTTATCCGACAGTTGCCACCTTCTTCAACAGGAACATATTTGCGCCCGCTGCCATGGTGAAGCCATTCTGCTACCGGGAAATCATCTATATGACCTTCCGGACAGATAACAACAAAACGTTCGGGAATCATTTTCCGCTTATAGCGGGATGACGGATTGCATTTTCGACCATTGGACCACTGATAAGCATCACATGTGGGTTGCTGTTGATAGTAAGTCGTTTTTTGCATTGTCCCACAGAATGGGCAATAGTACCAAGTTGGAAAACGAACAGCAGGGATCCGGAGGAGGGAATTAACCGCGTCTGCATTGCGCTCGCGAAAATCAGGAGGCCATCGCAGCTCCTGGACACCTAACCGGCGCTCCAGCCGTTCATCCTTGATGATAAAAGAAGTATTATCATTGTATCGCCACATATCAAGGCCGGCAATCATCAAAGACTCATCGTTGGGGAAAGGCACAATCGCACCTACTCCCCAGGGCCCGATCAAAGCACTTCTGCGCATTGGTCTGTTGGAATATGCCATGTTAAACCTCCTCAGCAAGATATCTGTTGGAAAGAACCTCAGCTTCGCAGGAAGCATCGACGTTTCTCATGGAAGTTGGCGTTTCCAGACCGCGGTTGTCCCATGCTTCATTAGGAAAACTCCCGGCATAATACATCAGTGGGACAGGATCGGCATAGGACCAGTCGGGATTTTTCTTCGGTTCCCACAATCTCGGATTCCAGTCTTCCCAGCATTCCAGTATATACCGGAGACGGTCAGTGGTGGCTTCCAGCTCCTGCTCGTCAACTTGTTCAATGCGGTTTTCAATAATGCTCCGAATCTTTTCACGGAGAGACTCATCCGGAAAAGCAGGAGGATCCTGGTTGAAGGCTTGATCGCTTTCGAGACGCATGATGCCAATCATGATGGCATGCAAGGCCCGTTCACGAACAGGAGCGGAAAAAGGCGTTACACTTGTGGGCTCGACATTACAGTAAATTCTGGAATGGTAAGACTTAAAATGTTCATAGTGGGATTTGTCACGGGGGCGACCCGGGCGATAAATAACAAATACAAGACCCGGCGCACTCTCAGCATTACGCCCAACGCGGCTGGTGGCCTGAATGTACTCGGAAGTCGTTTTGGGCTGACCTGCAACTGTCATCAAGCCAAGGCGTGATACATCAAGGCCTACGGATATCATGTTGGTGGCAAGACAGATATCGATTGGGCGTGTGACGCTTTTGCCATCGGACTCAATTGCTCCAACATATGGAATACTGAGATTGGCAAGACTGGCCGTGACATCACTGCCGGATATCCGGCTTGTAAGCTCTTCTTCACGTGAGATATACCGTCTGCTTTTACGGTATTCGTCTTGTGACGGGTATCGCTTTTCCGCAAAACGCCGCTTATACATAACATCCAGATGCTGATCTATGTCAGCCCTGATCCATGTGGCAGCCTGCCCGAGTTCGCGAATGCTGTTATAATATCCGATATTTGTCCAATAGGGGTCGCGGTCTGACTCTTTGTTAACGGCTATGGCTTTTGCACCATAAAGGAGCGCAGCATACAAACGGATGGCGGTTGTTGCATCAGAGGATGAGCCTGTTGCAAGAATACCAACATACCTGCGGCCGTTTTGATCAGTGGCTTCCTTTGCAAAAAAGGAGTCCCCGGCGTCCAGACCCGAAGGAGGAAATTGAAAGACGTCTTCTTTCCTGCAGCAGTACAAAGCATGGCATTGCGACTTTGCACGGCTGATTGTAGCTGTGGAGGCCACTATCTTGGGCCGGATTTTGCCCGAGGGGGTCTGGGTGGTGCAGAGTTCTTGGATCATTGTTTCATAATGACCAACCATCGAGCCGAGAGGACCAGATATCAGATGTAACTCGTCCTGAATAATAAGATCCGGAGATGTGATTTTATTACCATTTTCATAACCAAACAGGCTTTGCGCTTTCGGCAGGAACGGCAACATGGCAAATTTATCGACTGTGCCCAAAAGAAGAGTTGGGGGATACTTGTAAATGGTTTCGTCAACGACAAAAAGCGGTAGTTCCTTTCTGGAAAAATCGCAAAGGTTGTTACTGCAACGAAAAGCAAAGCGGAAAGACCGGCTTCCAGTAGGGATTTTCCTGTATCCGGGAACGGCCCACTTGTTCTTCCCCTTGGAAACCGGCCCCATCTGGGCACCACACCAGGGACATTTTAATATGACAAAAGGATTGCTGCCGCCGTTGTTGTAGAGCTTTGTGAAGGCATCCAATGCATCCTTCTCCTTGTTTGGGGTTGTGGAAGATCCTACCCAAAGCCCGATTGTAATACGGTTTTCCCCAAAGAGATGCGGCTCCCTCTCCCGGATCAGATCACAGGCGCAAATCATGGCGGAAGCACGCTCATATTGCTGAGCAGTGAGCAAACGCAGGGTATAACGCATGAGAATGGCAGTCCCTTTGTCATCTTTGTTTTGAAGGCGCCGGACAAAAATTGTATATGCGGACAACCCCAGGTAAGCTTCCGTTTTTCCACCACCAGTGGGAAACCAAATCAGATCGACCACACTGCGCTCCGGACTTTTGCGGTCATGCATGGAGCGAAGATTCATTAATATGAAAGCAAGCTGAAAAGGACGCCATTTGCCGTAGCGGGATTTGCTTTCACCCCATGTGTCAGGATTGGTTTCATCTGGAAGCATAACAGGGTTAGCCAAACAGATGTCGTCAGCCCCGTCAGACTCCCAGGTCTGGAGAGGAAGATTGTAATGCAATTGCTGCATCAACATAGCAAGGTTCATATATTGGAATGCAATGCGCACAGATTCATCTTGCTCCAAAAGGTCAATGCCGCTTTCCATACGCGAAAGGCAGGCTTTGCAGTTTTCAATATGGCGGTTGGCGGTGGCGAGATATTCCGGGGACAATGTATTACGCATAATCTCCAAGCCGTTGATCCACTCACCATATTTCAGGCACAATAACCGAAGTTCCCTAAGAACAGACTCGAAATCTCCTTGCGGACTCATTTTGAGCATCTCCAAGGAAACTCCATCGATGGTGCTGGGAACAATGGGCTTAATATCATACCGGGGGAATACAGCGGTTGAAATCCAGCTCACTACAGGGGCGTCTTCCCAGTCAGCAGCACAACCATGCCCGATTGCATAATTGTGGACATTGCGGTACAAAAGAAGGTTGGATTGGTAATCTTCATCTTCGGTAACGCGTTGACCGGAAGACAAAGGGGAAAATCCTTTGCTGGATATTAGTTGGAACTTTACCTGAAAATAACACTCGTCATCCCGGACAGAGGGGGACGTTTTTTTTCGGACATTTTCAAGTGTGAATGTATATATGCTGCTTGCTCCAACGGAGTACCGATATGTAATGTCAAATTGCAGACCAGTTCCAGGAATGCTGACCTTGGTCAGCCGGTTTGTGGTCGTGGGAAGCACAAGAAAAGCCCCGTCATTTTCCCACTGGATAGAGGAGCGGGGATATACCGTGGACGTTTTACCAGTTTTGGGATCGGTAGAGGTAACAGTAGCATATGTGCCAGCGGAGACAAAGACTTTGATCTGGTCATCGTCTTTTACGGATACTGTGATGCTGATTGCAGACTGCCTGTAGGCGTTGGAGCGGTTGATAAGCTCTTCGGCGTTTTCCAAAAAATCTGCAGATTTTCCCGGTTTGCTTGTGGGAACGATTCCAGGATCCTCTTCTTCGGAAATTTCCAGCGGAAGACTTTCGCCTTCCCGGGTGTCTGCATCGGTGTCGGTTGTTTCCCTTGGATACAAAATGCCTGCAATATAACGGGTCCGGGGGGGATCCGTAGTAAGAATCTCTTCCCCGTTGCTTTGGATCATTCCCGGCCAGTCAATAGGATCAGGACCGATGAATTCTTTTTCGATATAGTCAATCAGCTGATCGCGGCGAGTATCACTCATTGAGCAACCTCCTCATCAAAAGGGCATCGTATTCACCTTTTGCCTGTTCTGTTTCAAAAACAAACAGAGCGGAACATGCGCGGCTTAGTCCCACGTACATTAACTTGTCTGCAGAGTAACCTTCAATGTCAGTGAGAATGACAATGGTATTCTCCAATCCTTTATAGCCCTGAATTGTGCAAAAGGTGATGCTGTTCCCGGGCGGTACTTTAAAGTCGCGAATTGTATACCCATTGATCAAAGACACCACAGACTCGCATTTTTTCTTTGGAGATAAAATCGTGATTTGCTCTGGTGGAATGCGCTTTTCGACAAGCTGGCCCAAAAGGGCTTGCAACTTTTTCTGTTGGTCATCCATGGTCGTCCATGTTATGTATTGCACTGGCGGACCTTCCACTTTGGTCCAGAGTTCATTGGGTGCTTTGAATCCGGTTACTATTTCAATTTCACTGCAAATTGGTTTGGTGTTACGGCAGTTGATTGTTAGCTTGAAACGAATAAAAGAACATCGGTCATCCAGCTTTTCCAAAAGTTGGGGTCCGGATAAGCCGTCCGTGTAGATGGCTTGCATGGAGAAATCGCCGAACATTGTCCAGCGACCCCTTGTAAGACCTTTGCTCAGACACATATCCATAACGTCAAGATATCGGTCTTGCATCAAATCTTGTGATTCGTCCACAATGATTTTGTCAAAAAGGGAATCTTTCCCCCGCAACGCAGTTACTGCAGCTTCGGGAATATCTTTTTGGTAGTACTGTTGCACGCGTTCTGGTGCTTCCGGATAAGATGGAAGCAGATTTGCTTCACGCGCCAGCTGGGTCGTAAATTTGTGAAATGTCCCAACGAACTGCGGCCGGAGTGACTGCGGTACGCCGGCAAAATAGTTGGAAAGCCAGTCCGCAAGATTCGCATTGAAGCAGAACAAAGCTGTCCGGTTGCCTTGAGCAACAGACTTTTTGGCTTCCTCTATGGCAAGCAATGTTTTTCCGGTTCCGGCGGCTCCTTGAATCAAGCATCGGGGATTATCATCAAGCTGATCAAGACAACGGTATTGCTCTTTCGTCAAGGCGATCAATGCAGCATTGGCGTTTCGTAACTGCAGACTCATTGGTACGGTGCAGTCAAAATCTCCACGCAACAGGGACGCAATATACTTTATGTCAGAGACATCTGGAAGCTTTGACTGGTCGGCTGGACCATAATGCTCCTCCCATTTCATTTTGGCACCATTGGCAAGGCGGACAATAAAAGATTTTACATCGCTGCTGTCACGCAAGTCGAATACTTGCCACTGCTCCTCTTCTATACCTCCCGCCTCAAACTCAATGTCAGGAAACATTACACCATAGCTGAACAGGATGCTGGCAACTTTCGCTCGATGCTCAGAATTAGTGCGCTTTTTCAGTGCCGACATTATACTGAAAATACCCTCACGAGCTTGCTCAAAAGGTCCGCGGGATTTACTGTTTGTTTGGTTGTACCGGTTTGTAAAGTACCAGACCCCGCGCTCCCTCCTGACACGTCCGCCTTTGACTTCCAGCGCAAAAATTCCCAAGTTAGGGGCCAGCACAAGAAAATCGGTTTCACCGTATATTACCCTGTTATGAGTTGCAATTCCAAGTGAATGCAAAACGATCCAGTTGTCTGTTCCTGGCGCAGCCTTAAACCACTCGAAAATCCTGCGCTCAGCATTAGACTTTACCTCTGGAGAGATTACAGAGGGAATCATAATAGCCATACTGCAAAACTCCTTATTTCTCCACATTCCTGTAAAAAGTTTTAAAAACAGATTTGCTTATGGGATCTGACTAAAGAGTATTGGAATCCTTTTCGTTATTCAGGTAGCAGCGGTTATCTGATTATTTGTTGCATAGCGACGCCGTGAACCAAGCAATGATGGCATTTAAAAATCATTGTCAATAAGGCGATTGGTATCTGCAATATCCACAGTTACGGGATCACCAATATCAATTATTTTCAGGATACGAACAAGCCCAACGCCATCGACCTGCATCTCGATTGGCTCCCATATATTAAAAGGGTCGATCTCGCCTCTCTCATGAAGCGCAGACACGATTTTCTGACGGAGCAGGTTGGTAAGTACTCTTCCTGCTTGAATATGGGCGCTACGCACAGTTTGGGCAGAATCATACACCTGGTCCAGAAGCTCAGCGAGAACGTCGCTCTGAGTGGCTTTGGCAATCTGCGCCAGATCCTGCTTGCTGTCAGGGGCGATAACATCTTCATGAATCCATCTTTTTACAGCCTGATATCCCTTGGTGCATCCGGCGGCCTGAAGATGCTGGTAAATCTCTTCATCTGAATAGAACAATGTTTCGATTTGCAATACTTCCCGCCATTTGCCTGCCATTTTTCGGGCTCCGGGATACCCGGAACGGGATAATATGGCGTCAGCTATTTCCCGTATCAAATCATGATCGGCTTCCCGGACAACAACAAAGTCCCCAATCTTCAGCTGATCAGGACAAAGAATAACGATGTTCTCTGAATCATTCATGATGATATCGGTAGCGGATATAATCTTGTGCCCTGTACGGAAAAAAGATAAATATCCGCCAATATAGTTGACTGGGATGGCCTCCGCTGTTTCGTCTGCGGATTTTTGACCTCCACTTGCAATATACTGACGATACTTGTTTTCGCGGAGAACAACCTCGATTTCAGAAACCTCGTCGGTCTTAGGGGCTTCCGTAGAACCAGCATGACTGGACAGAGTAAATCTGCTGGCAGACATATGGATATGTCTGCTTGGGAATGTTTTCGCTATTACTTGTTGAGTTTGTGAGCTGTTCAGAGCTGAGGCCCACTTGGCGGTATCGAAATTTTTCCAGCGGTTTTCATAGTCGTACAGCAAGACAATGTAATCTTGTGTATTGAAACTATAAAGGATCTTACGCATTATAGCGCGTTTCAGCCAGCTGACAACGATTGTGACATCAAATTGGGCCGGTTGCGCAGAATAGTACTCAACAGGATGCAAAACATAGATTTGCGTCGTGAAGTTCCGCTGCCGGTAGCACCATGACTGCCAATAATCTTTTACGAACTTTTTGTCGGTCCGATCTGAAACAATAATACAAACGCTTTTGTATTTTCCATCACAAAGACAATTGGCCAGAGCGTCTCTTTTGGGCCAAAAGAATGTTTTGGAGAATATTCTTTTAAAATGGTCCAGCACGGATGAATAATCATCAAACGTTTTTTGTGCGAGATATTTTTTTTCGCTATGCAGGATAGTCTCGCACTCTGCCAGAATCATATTTATCTGTGAAAGTTGAGAATCATCAACCGGAACTGTCTCGCGGAGGGCTGTAAAGGCAAGAGCAAAAAACTTATCGAATAATTTAAGCATTTGGGCAGAAAGCGTTTGAACTTCGTTCCGGAGTGCGTACAGGGTTCGAATACAGAAACTGATTTCATTTCCCTGAGTAACGATGTATTTAACATTCCAGTTCGCGCAGTGCTTGGCTTTGATATCGGAACCGAGGGCACTGATATCGTACATCTGGTGGGTGATACTCGTATCATCCCAACGCCACACATTGAATGTTCTGTCTCTGAAGGGCTGGAGATCAAAGGAATTAACAATGTCAGTTACACAGGTTATAGGTTTACCCAGTCGGAGAATTTCATCAAGAGCATCCATTTGATTTGCAAGAGCATTTGCGTTGGAACCATCAATAATAATTGACTGAATAGGATGTCCCTGATCTGCTATGGAAGAGACAGCATATAAGTCTGAGGCAAGAACAATAGCAGGAGTACCACCCAGCTGCCCGGATCCAATGTTGTACACGTGCCCTTCAAAGTCGGCTTGCCCAACCAGTATGAGATTTTTCAAAGGGTGACCGCACAGATTGCAGGAATATACCAGTTCCTTGGCATTCCTTACAGAGGACACAAACACAATCGAACTATCCATATGTGTCCGGTAATTGGCTAGGAGATTTATGACCTGACCCTCGACCGCTGAGTTCTCTGCGAATGATTCGAGCTTCTTCTTTTCAGCAGAATACAGGGCATTGTTGCTGAGACGCCGACGTGTGTTAGTTAGTTGAAACAAGGGGAAAAACTCGACGGGGGCTGTAATAGTAAGATCTTCAGCAAGTCTGATCCGCATTTTACGGTCAGCGCCACTCCCCTCAATACCCACGAACTCCACTATAGCGTTACCCAGTTTTAGTTTTTCACCCGGATGAAATGTTCCTGGATCATAGGCACGCTCGATTTTGCCTTCCGTGATGTTGTGAAGAAGTTTGATGAGTGTGAAGAAAAAGATGGATTGCGTTTTTTCAGGGAACACAAAAAAATTGCGGTCGAGCTCTTGCGCAAGCATTTGATCAAGCAACAAAATACTGGATTTAATAATAGGGGGAACGCCAGTGAGAGAAGCCCCTTCGTTAAATGACAGACTAATCCCGTCAAAGCTGCACTTCTGTGCCAGCAGGTCAGCAATATAGTCCTGCCATTCCACTGGGAACCACCCTCTTTTGATTTAAATGATAAAACCTTTTTTCAAAGCTTCATGATATGCTTTTACTGCGTGCACTGCTTGTTTGACACTTGGCTTTTGCCCCCGGCCAACCACAGTGCCAACAGAAAACAAAAGGCTACGCTGCCAAGGCTGGAAATTGTTCGTTTCTTTTGCCCAGCGCGACAGGGCGAACCAAGTGCCTGCGGGGATAGCAGCGGCTTCGTCTATGAGCGCAAGTTCCTCTTGTGTCAGGGCCCTAATGCTCTGCGACGGAGAGGAAAGAGCTGCATCAGGTTTGGATACGGAAATCAGCTCTGACTGTAATTCCGAACTGAGAGTATAGTCATATTCACATACGATTTGCCAACATTTTTCTTTTTTGCACCACTCACCAATATTTGCGCCGCCAGGAGGATTTACAATTAGCTGATGGACAAATCTGGATACATCGATAATTGCCGCTTCAAGCGCAGGGGTTAAAGCCTGCTCTTTCCAGATGCGACAAAGGTCAATTCGCTGGGCAGTTTTAAAAGACAGGTATGCGAGAGAATATGTGACAATATTGGCACGATAACCACCAAACTGTTGCTGCTGAACAAGCTTTTCTGCCCGACGGAAAAGAATTGCCTTGGAAATCAAATTCTGATAATAAGAAGCATCCGGTACAAATCCATTACGCTCTTTCAAACGAAGCATAAAACGATGGAAGTTTTTTTGAGCGCCTTCGCTTACCTGCCAGGGAAGCTGATCCCATGTGTTTTCGTACTTTGCGAGATCAGTCTTGGTAAACAGTGGATGTGTTTCTTTGTAGTCCTTCTTCCTTTTGGTAGTCGTTTCCCGGGTAAGCATATCAGCATACTGGCCACGGGCGCGCTCGTAGAACCAGTTACGGGGCTTCATGCCATTGCAGGAAGGAGTCCAAATGGTTCGGGAAAGCTCTTCAAGACGACGATGAAAGGGATCGTTTGCAGAAAAATCGGCAACTTGGATCTTGTTTTGCGTGTTCGCAAACGTGGAGATTCTGGGAACAATCTCATCCATATCATCTACGGAATGAATAACGGAAATTTTAACCTGCACAAAAACTTCGGCCAAATCTATGCTGGCTTTACGGTCATACTTAGCGTTGAAAATAGATGCAGTAGTTTGTCCGCCATTGACAATCTGCATATCGCGAATGCGCTTGATGGATGGCTTTCCGTTTTCATCACGGAGAATTTCAACACTTTCTGCAGTCACAGAAATGCCATTGTTATATGCAAGAAACATATCCGGCTCATTCCGCAATGTGTCACGAATGCCCTTGTTGACATTGCCTTTTACCTGCAAAAATGAACGCACATTTTTTTCAAGAAGACGATCGCGGAATTCATTGTAGAGCGATGCCAGAAGGTCGCCATTTACAATTGCCAGGTAGACGCTGTATTTGCTGCTTGTAGTGTTCTCGATGCAGGGAATGGTGAACCCAAATTTCTCTTGGAAATCAATTTCTATTGTTTCACGCATCTTACCGGAGGTAACGCATCGATAAAGTCTGTCAATATCCCAAACAGTAAAAGATATCTCGGCACCTTCAATGGTAATGCTTTTTAAGACAAGAGGCTTTACCAAACCATTGGTTAATGCACAGATACGCACATTCTTTATGCTGTCTTTGTGTTTGTGCAGGGTGATCGCAAACTCGTAGGTATCGTTATCCTTCTGGAAAGAGGTGTAAAGATCATTGATTGCCTTATGATACAGCTGAATGGCGCGTTTGATTGCTGCGTCAACGTCCGTTTGCGAAACAGAGCGTGGCTGTTCATAGCCGGAATAGATGCTAACAAATATGTCTACTGATTCGTAATCGTCGGATACGGCATATGCATTCATCTGAAGCCCATGTCCACGGAAAGGGCAAATAATAGGGTCTGTAACCTCACCAGCATCCTCCAAATATTCAACCATAACGTTGGTCAGAAAATCTTCCGTTGTCCAACCGCTGGTTTCAGTGTCACTTGCGCACAAAACTTCCTCACAAAAGGAACGATAAAATTCGTTAAGCGATTTATACTCGTTCATTCATATCATCCTTTGCAAAACGTTCAAACAGAGCTGCAGCGATACTGTAGGACAGGCAGACTGGAACCGCATTGCCAATTTGTTTGTACGCAAGCGTTCGCGAAGGCCTGCCGGTCACGGACTCGAAATAATAGTTATCAGGAAATGTTTGAAGCCGGGCTGCTTCTCGAGGAGTGAGAGAACGGTTTTGCTTGATGTCAGGGTGGATATAGTAGTGCCCGTCCCGGCTTATATGTGCGACAACTGTTTGTGAATATGGGAGATTCCCTGCAACTACCTTAAACCGGTCCAAAAATCCCTTTTTGTTTTTGTGTGATTGCAACCTGGAGGGAAGATCAGAATACGCGATTCGTTCCTTCCTCTGGTTCCATGCATTCACAGCAATTCTATATATTTCCAGATCCTGCACGGTGTTGGGGCGTGCCTGATGGAACGTTACGGGCTCGCAATCATATTCTTTAATCCCGGAGTGGTACAGATACCTGCCAGTATAATGAAGCGTTGGTACCGGGGTAATCATTCCTTCGCCGGCATGAACCGAGGGCAGGTCACAGAACAATTCTCCAACTTTGTGCTTTTCCTGAATGACAGGAATTTCCGGATAAAAATCAGATCGTTCACCCCGGCAACCAATCAGGATGATTCTTTTCCGGTGCTGCAATACTCCAAAATCGGAAGCAGTCAGAATTCGGTAATCAGTTGAGTATCCGCATTTTTTGAAAAGGTTACGCATGTTTTCAAAGTGCAGGGAGCCGTCTTCATCTTTCGCGGAAAGAAGTCCCAGAACATTTTCAAAGACAAAATACTGGGGCTGATACTTTTCCAGGAATTCGGCGTAGAACTTGTATAGATAATTCCTTTTATCCCCAAGCATGTGCGTTTTTGATCTTGAACGACCTGCCAGAGAATATGCTTGACAGGGCGGGCCGCCTACAATAAGGTCAAGCTTTTCGCCCTCAAGCAACAAGTCTATCTTGTGGAATATCCGGGGGAGAGTTTCGGACGAAATTTCGACATTCAAAATGGAATCCAATATACGCTCAGGAATCATACTATAGAATTCATCACGCGAGATTTCACCACAGAGATATTGGTGGTACGGCGTCAGATTGTGATTACTTTTAAGCCAGTGGTATGCCATCCGAGTCTTGAGCGTATAACACGCTGCGGTATCCATTTCCACATGTGCTACAGGAGAGTAGCCGGCCCGAACAAAACCTTCCGACAAACCGCCAGCCCCTGCGAACAGATCCAGATATTTTGGCATTTCGATATCACCTTTCTGATAACGCCCAGAAAATGCAAGACGCTTGGTGAGGATTTAACCTTTTAAACCATTATACACCAATCCATTACAAAGAGCGACCAGATTTTAGCGATTAAAGGCAACTTAAAAAGGCATAATTCGTCTTTCTAATTACGCTAAATGTATTTTGGTCTGTACTGATTTAAGATGGTGGGTATAGCATCCTTTACTGGCTGCAAAGAAAAGCTGCATTGCCCTTCGCTTCGTGCTTGACAACCCCATTCTCACTGTGAATTTGTGTTCAGATAGTTCCTCATACAAACAGAAAGCAGCCTCCTTGCCGGGAGGCTGCTTTTGTCATTCTTCGGGGATCTCCAGCCGGGCCAGAGCGTAGTCGATGCACATCTGCACCAGTTCATTTCGGGTACGGCCCGTTTGGGTGGCCACATTCTCCAGTTTGGCTAGCATCGTATCCGGCAAACGCACCGATACCACCGTGGATTTGCCCACAGCCGGTTTGCGATGCGGAACGACAAACTTGTCCTCCTGCGCCATGTTGCACCTCCACCAATATTTTCTTGTAGTTATTATGGCGCACAATGGTGTATGATTTATATATTACAAATATGTAATACAAAATGTATCGCAAGGAGGGCAAATTCATGGACAAGCGACCGTTTACCTGTTGCTTCACAGGGCACCGTATTCTGCCAGCCGGGCAGGAGGAAGAAATCTGGCGGCGGGTGTACGCCTGCCTGGAACCGCTACTGGAGGAAGGTGTGCGCTATTTCGGCGTGGGTGGCGCTTTGGGCTTCGATACCTTGGTGGCGGAAAAGCTGCTGGCGCTACGGGAGAGCCATACCCAGATACGCATTATCCTGGTGCAGCCTTTCTTAGGCTACCAGAGGCGCTGGACACCCGTCCAGCAGTCCCGTGCGGCGGCGGTGGAGTCGAGGGTAGACAGGGTGGTTGTTTGCTGCCAAAGGCCCAGCCGCGAGGCCTTTTTCGCCAGAGACCGGCACCTGGTGGACGGCTCCTCCTGCTGCATCGCTTGGTGCACCCGCGCCACCGGCGGCACCGCCTACACCCTGCGCTACGCGCAAAGACAGGGCCTGCGGGTGTGGAATGTGGCCCAGATAGGGGAGCGGGGCTGATTGTGCCTTGCTGAAAGTCTCCGGCGCTTCTATAATGGAGGTAAAGGAAAGGGGAGATGGCGCGGATGACCGAAGTAGTGGCAGCCTTGATTTGGGACAAGAACAAATTCATGATCTGCCAGCGCCCGGCCCACAAGGCCCGAGGCCTGCTGTGGGAGTTCGTGGGCGGCAAGGTGGAGCCGGGCGAGACAAAGCAGCAGGCTCTCATCCGGGAGTGCCGGGAGGAACTGGCCGTTACCCTGGACGTGGGGGATGTGTTCATGGATGTGACCCACAAATATCCCGACCTGACGGTTCACCTGACCCTCTTTCATGCCACCATCCGGGAAGGCGTGCCCCAAAAGCTGGAGCACAACGACATCTGCTGGATCACCTTGGGTGAGATCGACCAGTATGAATTCTGCCCGGCGGATAAGGTGATTTTGGAGAGGTTGAAAACTGAGAGCAAATCGCCGCTGGGGTTTCAAAATAAAGACGACACACCTGAAACAGATGACCTGGGGAAATGGGATCGCACGGTCGCTATTGCCAGCGGCGTGATGACCGCCGCCTTGGACATACTGTGGACGAAGGACATTTCTCTGGAAAACGCCCACGATTGGGGAAGCAAGCAAACAGAAGCGTTTGTCTTAAAGGTCGCCCATTTGCGTGGGTATAAGGGAACCGACCTTGCGTCCGCTGTTTGCGCTCTTGAAAAGGACTTCCCGATCCAAGCTGACAAATTGACCAACGACTTTGGCGGTGGCAAGCATCATCATTTGCGTGATTTCTCCCACCATCCGACCCCGGTCGGGCTGCTGTTTTCTATCCTATCTCAATTTACCGGAATCGGATATGGAACAGATGTCAACGGAGCCTTTATTCAGCACTCGATCCAGGGATGGGAAAAGCCCGACTTGCTTTCCGGGCTGTACAACGGCACCATTGTCTGGTTCTTTCATATGGTAAGCGATATGGCTGGTTCCAGCGGAAGCATTGCAATGAACAAAGAGGGCACGGGGCTGCCGGGCCCGCTCCTCTCTCTGCTGAAAGAACTCTGTTCCGCCCCCGGAATACAGACCTTGGCCGGGAAAAACAAGGAGGGACGGTATAACCTTTCGCTTCTTTGCTCCCAACTGTTCAACGGAACGCTTTTCATGGAAAAAGGCGATAATGGGGAAATTGTCCGTGCGCCGATTCGATTCGATCTGCGCACGGAATTGGGAATCGCCAACGAAGCCTTAAAAAGCAAACAGTATTTTCCAGTGCTTCTGAACGAGGCGATTGTCTGCTCGTTCTATTCATTGTCGCGTTTGGCGCAGGAATTGACGCGGCACCCGGCTCAAACATCGGAGGAGCTGCAAAGCCTTGATCTCCGGCGCATTCTCCCTCGGTGCAGCCCCGCGCTGCGGCATATGCGGATGGTCGCGGCGGCGGCTTTTACGGTGGTCGATATGGGAAGCGCCGGCCTGCAGGCCTATTTTACCCATAAAGGTGACCCGAGTGGTTTTGCACTGTGCTTTTTGCAGAAAATCAACTATGTCGGCCTGATACGGGTCGGTGTGGCAGGAACTGCCGAAGCGGCAGGAGTTGTTGGAACCCTGTATGGTAGCTTTGCCGCGCTGGCTGAGCGGCAGAAAGACAGGTTGGCAGCGGCAAACCCTGCTCTTGAAGAGAAGGCTGCGGTGTTGAAAAAAGCCGCTGTGACGGTAGGAACGATTGGAAAAGTGGGCACCCCTCTTGGATTCGTCTCCGCGGCGATCGGTGTGTATGACGAAATGTCCAAAGCCCTTGCGGAACTCAACATCGCCCGGGAGGAAAGGATCCGGGTGGAGGAAGAATGTGCCGTTCGGGTCCGGTTCCTGCGCGAACATGAGGCAGAGATGGAAGTAGTCGTGGAGCAGTACATGACCCAACGACTGAAAACCTTTGTCGGGAACTCCGACCTGCTGGAAGAGGCTTTCGCAGAAAATGATGCGGATACATTCTTATCGGCAAGTGCCCAGATACAAAAGCAGCTGGGATGGAATGAGACCATATCTTCCCAGGACCAATTTGATGCCGTGATGCTGTCTGAGGAGCCGCTGAAGCTGTAAAGAAAGGGTGTGCGCGAAATGATGTTGAACAAGAGGGCTGCGATAAAGATCTTTTGCTATCTGATGGCGGCAGATGGAGCCGCAACAGCGGACGAACAGGAGTGCTTCCAGACGATCGGCGCCGAATTGGATCCCGATGGCTTTTGCGAATATCGGGAGCAAATCGTCGAAGAGGTGGACCAGCAGCTCCATAGCGGAATGGAAGAAGAGGACTCCTATGAATTGCTGCTGGAGGGCATTGACCAGGAATTGGCTGCGCCGGCGGAGGGCAAAGCCGGAATCGGTATTCGATTGCTGGTATGGGATCTTTTGACGATCGCTTTCAGCAATGCGGACTACGCCAGTGTCGAAAGAAGGCTCATTAAGCATGTTGTGCGGGTGACCGGGATGGAGTATTCCGTCTTCTTCGAGATGGAACACAGTATGAAGACAATCGCAGCCATCGAAAATGAGATGAACTGGATCGAACAGAGTACTCGTCCGTATGCGCAGGTCCGCCCGATTGTAGACGAACTGGACAAGCGCCGTGCTGCCGCGATGGAAGGCGTCCGGCAGCTGATCGAAGATGAAGCGCATGAATCTGTCGAAAAAATCAAGATACCAAACGACAGCGTTGTGGCGAAATGGGGAGTCAATCTTGCCTCTGCGGGAACAGAACTAGGCGGGAAGGTTGCGGACGCCACCAGATCGATTGCTGGCACTATCAATAAACAGAAGCACAAATTGTTTTCCCACTCGAAAGATGCAAAAGCCGAAGAGCTGACGGAAGAAAAAGACATGCAAAACGGGGAATTGGAAGCCGCAGGGGAGTGATCAAGAAGATGCCATTGCCAGTCGTCTTTATTGGAATCGCCGCCGCAACAGGAGCCGTCGGAGCAGGTGCCACGGTAAAGGCAGGCGTAGATCATAACACCACGAAGAAAATCAATAGCAATACAGAAGAGAGGATCGTGCACGCAGCAGTGCACTTGGAAGAGCTTCGGCGCCAGTGCGGAGAAGCGTTGGAAAACTTGGGGAGAGAAAAGGTGCAGGTCCTGTCAGGCAGCCTTCTTCCTTTTGTGGATGCGTTCGCGAAACTCAAAAATGTTGATTTCACAGAGTCAACTGGTCTGCTGGAGCTAAGCAAGCTGCGCATCGACAGAGCTTCTTTTGAAAAAGCAGGCGCATCGGAGCATTTTGGCCTTTCACTGGCAGGTGGATCATTGGCCGGACTAACGGGTGGCGCATTGGCGGCGTTTGGAGCATATAGCGCGGCCTCTACGTTTGCTGTGGCTTCCACCGGCACAGCAATCAGCTCTCTCAGTGGTGCGGCTGCAACAAATGCAACACTCGCCTTTTTTGGAGGTGGTTCGCTTGCCTCCGGAGGACTTGGCATGGCGGGCGGCACAGCGGTTTTGGGAGGCTTGGTAGCAGGGCCGACATTGCTGGTCATGGGTGTTATCGTGGGGGCAAAAGCCGGAAAGGGTCTGGAAGAGGCGAAACGGTACGCCGCGCAAGCAGATGAACTTTGTCAGCAATTTGAAAATGGTGCCGCACAGTGCATGGTGATCCGCAGAAGAACTTGGATGTTTCATAACCTTTTAGCAAGACTGGACGCACTTTTCCTGCCTTTGGTCTTTGATTTGGAGCGGATTATTGAAACGGAAGGGACTGACTATGCGCTTTATACGGAAAACAGCAAGAAAGCCGTTGCGATGGCTGCCTCTGCCGCAATATCTATAAAAGCGGTGCTTGACACGCCTATGCTCTCAGATGATGGGAACTTGACGGAAAGAGCGGAAATGGAGTTTCCTCATTTTCTGGAAGATGTAAGGACAAAAGAAAAACTGCTAGGCAACTGAATGCAATTAAGGCCGTTGTACATAGTACAGCGGCCTTAATTGCATTCAGTTGGAGAAAAATAGCGAGATCAAAAAAGGGTTCGTCCCTTTAGTTCTAATGATAAGAGATAACTACTTTGGTATCTGGAGAAAACCAATCCGTTGTTTCAAAGTCTGTGTTTCCACCAATAGAAATCATTTCCACTTTTCCATTGGTCCAAAAAGCAATACCGGAGTCCTCTAGATCGATAAGTTCAATATTAGTAAAGCCCGCTGCTTCAAAATGTGCTGCTACTGACTCATAGTCTTCGCCAATCAAGTCTCGGTAATAACCGGCATTGATTTTTCCTTCGCTTTCGGCGATAAATTTGTTGAGAGTTAGTCCCAATAACATGGCAACTGGAATTAACAACATAATACCAAGTAGAATTATGAGTTGCTTAAAATCTCGGCTGTCTTTGGAAGCCTCGCTCTTTGCGCGGATTACATTTGCTTCATCAATGTGCCTTGTGGTGTACGAAATATCTTTTATAATATGAATGCTTTTGTTGAAGGTTGCTCCTTTCGTGTCATCGCTAAGAATAATTTTGCACCCGCAAAATCGACAATAACAGGATGTGCACCCTTCCTCGATTTCAAGGTTGGAGTTACATTCTGGACATTTTAAAACATGCAAATTCATTTTATGTTCCTCATCTTAAAAAAGGTTGTCACTTGTCCATACAGCATTGCATATTTCGCCAATGTTGCAATCCGGATATGTGCCAATCTGCGACAAAACAAAAAGTAATAGGATTCCATCTGTTAATTTGCTGTTTTGCCACGTCAAGCATTTTCACTTCAAAATGGTGATGAGGGGATTTCTTCGACAGAGAAAAATGGATAATGTGATCTATGATATAGCGTGCGCTAGCTTTATACAAATTATATAGTACGCTAAACCTCGCGCGAAATCAACTTGTGCTTATTTGTTTTGATAAATATCTCTATATGTGGAACGCAGCTCAAGCAAAAACAGCCCTCACGGTATGACTGTGAGGGCTGTTTGGTGCGCCCGACTGGATTCGAACCAGCGGCCTTCCGGGTCGGAGAACTGTGACAGACAGATTTAAATGGCGTAAC